>Ga0116229_10003488_pt1 | contig 25866 bp, 30 predicted proteins | sample S1TSphgellanicum_3_FD_87313 | JGI IMG/M metagenome (GOLD analysis project Ga0116229, IMG submission 87313) | Host-associated microbial communities from peat moss isolated from Minnesota, USA - S1T2_Fc - Sphagnum magellanicum MG | ecosystem: Host-associated > Plants > Peat moss > Unclassified... | reverse complement strand
TTTCTCAATTGTAATTTGAAAAAGACTATCTGCCATCTCTCAAGGTAACACTCAATGTCTTCTTAGGGTTTCACAAATGATTTTATTTCCTTCCTTAGGTTTTTAGGATTAGGGTTAGGGTTAAGGTTGAACAAAATGGAATTTGCATATGTATGTATGTCTTGAGTATTATATGAAATTTTATATTATATATATGTTTGACGTATACGTACGTATCTTGTATAATATTTTATATGGTATTAAGTACATGATTACAAACTAAACTTTTGTATGAAGGCCTTGATAATGTATTTGCGCTTCCCAATCTTCAAACTCCTTTTTTCAAGTTCTCCCAAGTTATATTTGTTCCGTTTCAAAATTTGTTTTGATGTATTCTTAATGTACATTTTTGTCACAACAAGTTTGCAAAACTACACCAGTCACATATGACCTTGGATCGTATGACATTTTGGTGAAATAGGAAAAACTATGTTTATTACCATTTATCAAAATTTCAACTCATTTAATTTCATAAAACAAAAGATTTTGTTGTTTCCTTGAAATCACTTCAAACTGGGACCTAAACACAAAATGACTTAAACCTTGCTTTCAATAACTCCAAACTCCTTGAGATTTTGGGAGACACATTAAATATATGTCTTCTATATTTGTTCTATTAATGATGAATTATCACTTTCAAAAGAAACTGACTTCAAAACTAAGGCTGAAACTTTAGATACTTGGAACTTTCTCGATACATATCCAAATCACATGAAACTTCTTTCACATATATATTCCTTTATGATCTATAAAATCCCAAGGATGTAGATCCAAAAATGTTCAAACAAAGGAGATATGACCAAAAAATTAGATTTGACATAGAGTTTTCAAAAGCTCATAACTCTCACAAAACATATCATTTTCTTTTGGAATTTTGAAAATAAAAGCTTCTTATGGTCTTTTATAATCTTTCCAAGTTTCACTGCGAGATTTTTTCACAGTAGATTTAGATCTAGATTTAAAGATCTGACTTCCATAACCCTTGATATGTTGATCTCCTCTCACCTTTTTTTTTTAATTTTCTTTCTTTTCACATTCTTTCCTTTCCTTGTTTCTCTTTTGCACTTAATAAACTCTTATGATATTACTAAAGACTTTTAAGCTCTAATTCTAGAGAATTTCTAACTCTAAATCTCTTTCAACTTTCCCATCAAACAACTTAAGCTTTGATACTATGTTAATAAATAGGAGATTTCGTCAAGTGCAAACATATATCTTTATTAAAAGAAAGCTAAAACATGATGCTCACAACATGGAACATAACATCAAGAATTCCTCAAGGTTCTTGTCACATGAAATACACAAACTTGTGTAATTAAGAAAATAGAGCAAAACCACTAACACCAAGGTATTTAACTAAAAGACCAAACCACAAATAACCAAACTTATATAAGTAAAGAAAGTAATTCAACCTTGTCAAAGTAACCTAGTTCCTTTCTTTGTCGCAACCCCACTTTGAGGGAAGTGTGAGGTCGCCATTCACACTCCCAGAAATGGGACTTAGGAGTCCTCCAAGACTTTTGAAAACTCATAACGTAATTGTAGGAGTCAAAACACCTCGCATTAAGGTTTTCTTTATACCATTAAAAATTTCTTGAAGTGTAGATGTCCAAAATGGCCTTGCATGAGCCATTTGGACATTTGTAGCATAAGTTATGGTCGAAGGAAGGGCCGGAAGTCAAATTGGCAATTTGACCCCTGACCATTAAAAGTCAGGAATCGACCCTATCCCGGTGTGTGCAGGTGGAGTGCAACACATCATTAGAAAGCTCTCAAGGAGAGCTACAAGTTTGCTTCAGACCTTGTCCCAATCGAAGGTTGGAGCGAGAAGTTATGAACACCCAAAGTCCCGGGAGTCCAAACTGGGACACTTTCGAGACTAAACTTTGGGAGTCCCGATAAAAAGTGCCATTCGGATGCAAGTGCGACGGTGAGTTGCAAAGAGTACTATATGAGGGAAGGTGGTGGCTTCCCCCAAATCCGGGCCGTGGTGAGTTAAGTGGGTCCAAGGTTTCCCCTGACTTGTCCCAACACAAAGAGTGTTCTGAATGAGTATTAACTAACTTCTTGGTTGGTTTTGGATACATGACCGAATAAATAAGTAGCTTGTCCTTCTTCCTAGTTTAATCCCGGAGCTTTCAGCACGCCCCTCTTACCCCCTTTAGTGCTAGAAGCTGGGAGCGTGCCCCGAGTCCCCCACATTTCCGCAACTTGAGTGATTTAGCCCCAACTTGGGGCTAACTAGGGACTTGGGAGCGTGTCATTCCTATTCTAGTAACTAATGAAACCTAACTAGTTGAGTTGGAATTCTCAACAAGGGATGTTACACATGTATGGCTAAGGCATCTACACCATAAAAACATTTCGCAAGGCCAACATTTGGGCACATTATAAACACGACAAGGTGGTCTCTCGATCATCAACTCAATTTCATCACAACACAAAACAATGGGACATTATGGTGATTAAATTTTTAAATATCCATAAATGTGCATCCTAATACAACCTAACCTCGGTTAAAACATAATCAATATGTATGAGAAAACCACACGTTAAATATTACTTATTCAATGATCAAGATTGGGTGTACGTAACCTTGTCCCATGCGCAACCATTAACCATTCTAATCACAACCCCTAAGTTAATTATGACAATAAAGGCACATGTGAAAAAACATATAACCTTTCACTTAGGGTTTCACGTTGAATAGTAAACACATACTATTAAGAATTTAACTTGAGAATGTGTGTTCACCTTCCTACCATAGCCAATTGGTAAACAATTTGGTAATCCCCTTACCTTTTGAAATCATATGACAACCTAACCAACATACTAATAAACAACATGTACAACGTATCAAACATAAGTGGAGATGCACAAATCATGTAACATAAATTTTCACTTTTGTGATCCTTGCACAATAATCATGACAAGAATTCAAATCTTCCGCATTTGTTGATGGTGTGACATTCCTCCACCTTTGAAATATAGTAATGGAGATTCATTAACACAATGTTAATTTGCTAAATGTTTGGCACAAGTATGATTGTCGAACACCACCCCGTGCCTTGGAAAAATCTTTTAAAACTTTTAAGTCATTAGATAAGTTGAAATCTTTCATGTAGGTAATGTTCTTCCTTAAGAACTCATCAACGTAGATGATTCATGATTTTTCCTTTGTACGGGTGTTGTGTGCTACCACATCAACGCCTACAACCACTACAACAAAAGGTGTCCTTGTATGCCAAATGATTTCATTGGATTTTGAGTGAATTCCTTGGTCATAGTGAACAGGACTTAGTGGGGAAGAAATGAATTCATTGGTCTAATAAAAGAGGACTAGTGAACTCGACCCACATTTTGTAGTAAGGAACTATTGTTATCATCACACATACGACACATAATAAATAAAACCTTGAATGCTACACCATACCCAAACCAAAATGAACTCACCTATAAATACATAGGAATCCAAAACCAAAAACATATAAATGAAAACACAATTAAACAAAATGTACCATGAAAAGCTACATAAACACAAAAAAACTTGCAAAACATAAACACATTATGTTCTAGAATTTCAAATTAGCAAAAAGGGATTTGAGATCATAAGAATTTAGGTTTTTTTATCAAATCCATGAATTAACTTGAACTAGTTCACACTCGAATTTGTACATAGCTATATTACACATTAAATTAGATTATACTAATCTAGATTAGGCATAATTAATTTAAACTTAATTATACAACTAATCATAACCATTTGACACAAGCAAAATGTGAATTCCCAAAGATTAAATGGAAATTAATTTTAAAATGAATATTATATTTTAGCTTCCAACATTAGGAGAAAAACCCAATTTTTCAACTATGTTTTCAACTATTTCTCAATTGTCATTTATAGTTGAAAAAACCACTTTCAGTTACAAAATATTTTTTCACAACTCAAAAATGACGTTGTCAATTAATTTCCAAAATAGTCGATAATGTTGAATCAACCTTATAACATAGTTGAAAACAATGCACACATGTCAATTTGTGGGTTAATGTTGAAGTGACAACATTTTAGTTGAAAATGACATACATTTTAGTTGATGTAATGTTTCAACTATAAAATGTTGACTGGACGTAGTTCATTACATGCTGGCAAGTCAATGGATGAATTTCATCCACCCACATGTCATGTCATTTGGGGGTGTGGAATTGGAATTATGACTATCTTTTAATTATATTACAACCAATGTAACATTGGCACATGTCATGTCATTAAGGAAGGGCATGGAATTGTAAAATTTTGATTATTATTCAATTATATTATAACCAATGGAACATTGACATGTGTCACATGGACATTCATGGTCCACCATCAAATTACACTATTTGACATGTGCCATGTGCATGGTCTCAAAATCTTGACATTATTGATTTATTGAAAATGTCAACATATGATATTGTGCCATGTGGACACTTATGTTACACATTTGCATGACACATGACATCTTGTTGTTTGTAGGTCCTCCAATATATGTGAAGTCGAGCCAAAGTAAAGAGATGAACTACAAGGTAGTTGAAAAGAAATTGAAAATAAGTCAAAATTTATGTAAATTGGTTAAAATGTAGTTGAGATTACAAATATGCACAAATTACAGTCACAATTGTAAGACTACTAAAGCTAGACTATGGGGATAATACATTTAGTTAAAATTAACTAAAGAAAATCAAACCATAATAAAAACATAATCTACTTATGCATTATCAACTAAGAATCCAAAACCTATAATAATCTTAAAATTATGTAAGGAAACATTGTTCCCATGTAGGAACTAGTCCCATCTACATATCGAAGATACTAATGTTATTAATCAAATATTTATTGAAACAATGAAATGACTCTCCTATAAGGTGGTTGTCCTATGTTTATGAATTACAATAGTAAGTAGGTAACATGTATGTAGGGTGTAAGTAATGATAAGTAGGTAGGTGGGTAGGTAATATGTGGGTAGGGTATAGGTAATGATAATTAAAATTGAAGTACAGTTGAAAATGCATGCAATATTTCATCCATCAATATCCTTCTTTCATCCATTCAAAAACAAGGTCCACCAAAATAGTCAAACAATTGACTTGATGTGGCATAATGTCATGGCAAAGTGGAATTTTCAATTTTTTTCAACTAGGTTATATATATATATTTAAAATATTTCAGTGGTCAACATCCATTAATGGTCAATGCCATCGTACACTTACCAAACTAGTTAACATGTCAATTCATTTGAGATGCCATCCCATCCATGTGGTTTTTAAAAAATAAATGTTATTGTATTCGAAACAAAGTTGAAAACAACATGTAGTCGAAAACCAGTTGGTTAAAAAATGCCCTTTTTCTTTTAGTGCAATATTTTTTGATTCCAAAACTATTACACACTTCCATGCACATAACCTCTCTTTTTATAAACATGATGGCACATAAATCATGCTAAATCAACATTAAAAACGATCATGGTGAATTTCCAAAAATAATTTGCAAAAAAGAAAATCATGTCATGTTTCACATTGTGTGACATCATTCACATCACATTTCATGTTACATTTTTTTTCAAAAAAATTAAATTAAAAAAATAATTCACATTGTGTATGTCATTTCGCATCACATGACATGAAATGATGTGACAACATGTTCAGCCATTGACACCAAATTGTTTGAAACATTTTTACAAATATTTTTGTCAAATCACTAGACTAATGTTCAATTATAAGTAAGAACTTGACATCTAGGTTTGGAAAAATAAAATAAAAATTAGACCCCTAGACCTCCTTATTTCAAACCTAATCAAAAGCACCCAAATTTCCAAGATTTGAAAAAGGTGTAAATTTTATCAATGCATGACAAGGATGACAATGGAATTTAATTCCTCCCACCATCACTTCCTCTTGATCAACCCCCCTCCTTCATTCCTTTTATTGTTGTTGTTGTTGCCTTGTTGTTGGGTGTGTGGAGTTGGCTTCAACAAAGCAAGTGGAAAAATGGGAAAGAAATAAAGGGAAAAAAAAAAAACAACAACAACAAAACAAACCCACATTGCACCATGTTGAAAATAAAATTTATTCCACAACACTTGTTGCAATTCGTAAACAACAAAACCCAGACTTTGCAAAAGTGATAACAACAATGCAACCATATACTACACTAAATTCTCATGCAAAACGTGAATAAACCAAGTGTTACACAAAATTGAATTTAGTTTCAACACAACACAAAATTAAACCATACTTTTGATGATTTAAAAAATAAAACTCACCTACAAGAAACAAGAATCTAAGTCCAAAAGATCACAAAGCAAAACCTAACAAAAGTTGTGCAAAAAAAACTTGTATAATACAAAAAATTGCAATAACAAATTTTTTGTGTTTGAAATAAAATTACACAATTTGAAATTATATCCCATCAACAAAAATGTCCCAAACGTTGTTCACATTTGCATTCATTCAAAATTAAATCCAAATAATTAAGTTAACTCATTTTATTTTTAATTGATTGGGATGTAACCAAATTACTAAATTAACACACATGACAAAACAAAGAAACATTAATATGTTGAATTATAATAAAATGTTTTTATATTACATAATATGTTGTTGCACTTCAATGAAAAGGCTAAAACTTTGTTAGTGATAAATGAAAACCACTTTTTATTGAAATGTTAATTTAAGGTTTAATTAGTTTTAACAAAATTATAAAATAAATCATTGTTGTGTACCTTTCACACCTAGTGGTAGTGTTTTTAAAAAACTTTTTGTTACTAATAGGGTAGGCTCATCATCGTAGCTACGCAAAGCACTGAAAGGGTCGTTTGGTATCATGTGTTCACATTTGATGCCATGTACCTCTTGAAGCTTCTTTTTACAATCGCCAAACATCATGATTGTTCATGGACATCATCAATGGTAGGTGTTTTTTTTAATATTTAATTTTGCTTGCCCCCTTTTTTCTCCAAGATGCCCTATCTACAAATCTTTCATCAAACTCCTCATTTATCTCCTTTTTTCCTTCACATTCTTCCTCGTTCCTTTTTGCTTTGTTATTTTCCTTCACGCTCTTGCTCTTTTTATTTGTTGTGCTATCAACTCTTGAATTTTGCTTTCAACTTTAATTCATTTTTGCTTGCTTGTAGTGCTCAACGTTTTTATCATGTGAAACATTTGGAAGATAGTTCTTTTTTGTAATCTAAAGCCAATGCACATGTCATGTGTTCTTTTATGTTTTTTGTTTGCATCTTGTTGCTTTGATGGAAGGTGAAGTTGATTAGTTGGTTTTGACATTTTGCATCACATTGCTAGTTGATGTGATGCAAAAGATGTTTTTTTCAGCCAATGGAGCAAGCCCACCAAGCTTCTTCCACCCAGACCTCTTAACAACACCACTTGAGCCAACAGAATCCAAGTTACTTATTGTATTTGTTGCATTACATGAATTTCAAATTTCTTATGCTTTGAATATGTTGTCTATCGATATAGGTCATTGGGTGAAACCTAAGAGCACAAGCTAGTTTTCTAGATTTTTGTTAACTGAGTTTGACGACAACAAATGGGTGGAAAATTTTCGTATGAACAAACCAACCTTGTTTAACATTATTGAATGTTTGGGACCTGTTTTTCAAAAGCAAAACACAAAGTATCATAAAGTGATATTTGTAGAGATTTGGGTTTATTGTTCAATCTATAAACTAGCTCAAGGTGCTAATTTTCTTACATGTAGTGAACTATTTGCAATAGATAAATCGATTGTTTTTGTCATCCTCCATCAATTTGTCAAAGCTTTTAATTTTGTTTACATGCATATTATTACTTGGCCATGGGGAAAGGAAATGGGAATTGTAATGGAAGAATTTAAAACTTGGTGTGGTTTCCCTAATGTTCAAGGTGCCATTGATGGCACACACATTTCAATTGTGAAGCCATATGCATATTTTGAAGATTACTATTACCACAAAATATGTGGGTATAATGTTGTGGTGCAAGCTGTTGTTGATTATGGAAAAAAGTTTACCAACGTGTTTATGGGTCTTCTAGGAAGTGTAAATGATGCAAGGGTTTATGTAGGTATACACTATACAAAAATGCCCAATACCATGGTTTTTTTGAAAGCCACACAAACTTTCAACAATTTCCTCCATATCTTTTCAGTGACAAAGGTTATCCTTTAATTACATGGATCATGACCCCATTCAAAAAAGGTCATCACACTATTTTGGAATTGTTGTATAATAGAAAACACAAAAGAGGTTGTTGGGTTGTGGATAATGCTTTTGGCATTCTTAAAAAAACATTTAGGGAGTTCTTTACCAAAACTGAATTACATGTTTCTTTTGTGCCATATGCATTCACTGCTTATTGTATATTGCATAATTTTCTACGATCTCAATTTAAATCACATATCTAAAGATTGATCCGTATAATTGATGTGGATTTGCATGTGAATACAAAACTGAATGCAACATGGAGAGTCATTGAGGTGATTGAAGATCAAACATTAACCCATACATTTGAAGGTCAAGAAAGATTTAATGAGGCAATGCGTAGGGAGTTGAACATTTATCTTGGATTTGTTACATGATAAACACAAAACTATGTTTTTGTATTTTCAACCTATTTCAAAATTTGATTCGAAGGTGATCAATCAACATTGCCATTTTATTCTAATGTGAAATACTTTCTTTTGTAGTTCTATGTCTTGTTGCTTTGGGTCATCCTTGCTTCATTGTTCATGGTAGTCTTTTTCTGGCAGGTGAAGTTTTTTACCTTTGTCACACTTGAGAACCATGTTCATGACTTTGATAAGACTTGTAATTACTCAGACCATGTTCATTTGAGTCTTGTTTATCAGTTTGTTTTTGCATTTGAAGTAATCCAATTGTTTTTCCAAGTTAGCTTCTTGAAATTTGGATTGCTTTTCCTCCAAAACTAGATTGGTCTCATGCATGTGGTTGATTGATTTCATTAACATTTGACTTCCTTTTTTAGTTGCATTAGTTATGGTCTTATGAGATGTAGAGTACTTACGTTTTATTCTAGCGTCGCTCATGCTTTTTGCTCCTCCACTTCTTCTATGTTGAAATCCTTTGTTGATTGAATTTGGTGTTTAAGGGAGTTTCTACCCATGAGTTTTGGTTGCATGCTACACTAGTGTCTTGATTGCATTCTTCATTGTGGTCTTCATTGGAGTGGGTACTAGACTATCCACTAGGATGTTGTTGAAGTTTCCAACAGCTTCATTTAGAGCCTTTTTTTTGTGAAAGATTGTGAATGTGGAAGAGGTACTATGGTATGAGCACTTGCAAGGTCATTCACAAATGCCCAATTGTCTTCAATTCTTGTTGGATTTTCATACCCACAATACACATGTTTTGTCTTTGTGCCATGATTAGTGAAATCAATGGGTTTTTCAATGTTGAAGCCAATTGCATTATTGATGTTGTTTGAATCATGCATGAGATCTCAAATGTGTAGAGGATTGAATATAGGTCTCTTGCCCATGAATTCCATGATCATGTCATAATGTGTTTTATTGAAAAATTGTGGCAAGTGGTGTGCAACCTTGTCATGTGGGCTCATTGCTTAATAATCTTCATTTTGCCCTATCACTGACATGTGATCAAAGATCTTTTTGAATTTCCCAGCTATAGTTCCCCATTTATCCTTGCATGTTAGGCCATTTCTCATATGTTGTGAACAACCAAATTGCATGACGATTATAAAGATCTTCTTCCATTTTATTACAATTGTTTCAAACTAGTTCTGTGGGTCAACCTTGTCTAAAAATACAATGTGTTCATCCCACTTAACATTGATGAGTACTGATACTTTTTTATACTTCTAATTTAGCTGCCTTGGTTTCCTTAATTGCACTTTAATTGATGCATTTGAACTTGCATTCTTCTTTGCTTTCCTTTTTGTCTTTGAAGAACCTCCTTCTTCATAATTGTTGACAACTACAAATTTTGCAATGAATTGAAAAATTTAGATTAACACTTGTTTTTTTATATTTTTGCAGATTACACAGAATGATGGATTGGCCATGAATTGCTTACCTCTTTCAATGTTTTGGTCCTTATAGTTTCCTTGACTGTTGTTTTTGTAGAGATGGCCATGAATGTTGTTGTTGGTGCTACTTTGTTATTGTTGGCATTGATTTTGCCATTGCAATGTTGTTGTTCGTGAATTTTAGTGTTACACTTGTGTTTTTTTGTTGTGCTGTTGGGTTTATTGTTGGGTCGCATTGTAGTTCATCGCAAAAAAGGTGAACAAGTGGCCTAGAGATGGTGGGCAAGGACTTTGACCGTAATAAATTTTTTACATAACATTGAATTATACACTTGATTTTGGGCCACATATGTAACATTACATTTTGGGTTGTAAATCTAATTTTTTTGAAGATTTAACGATAATTACCATTTTTCTTAACTTTCAAGTAACATTGCATGCCACATAGGATGCCATTTCAACATTTGTGTTACCAAACATTTTATATGTGAACAATCATCTTGAATTCCAAATTTTAACACCCACTTAACATTGAGTTACCTCCAAGTGTGAATTATGCTTTAGGTTATTAATTCTAAATGGTTGTTAGTTTGACACTAGGTGTAGATGTGTGTTCAATACCTAACACTAGGTTAAGATGTCTAAATTTTGTTAGGGTTAAATAACCTTCACCCTAACATTAACTAGGGTTAGGGCTTAATCAACTACCTCTAAGTCCATTAGGGAGGTCGAAAACTGGAGGCCAAAATCCGGATTCCTTAGCGGATAACTTGAATTATTACTGGCTCAAGCTCCTAATAGTAGCAGGGAGTCGGGTCGGGACCTTGTAGTCTCGATCGTCGCTCTCATCAGCTCCTCCTTCCTTGTGCAGGCGCTCTTTTCCGTTGTCGCATGTGTGCACAGCGTCCAACTTCACCAGCTTCTGAACACCAAGCTCATCTTCTGATGCGCCCAGACATTGGGCTCTCTGTCTCATGCGTATGAGTCAGGTCGAGAAGAGGGGGCTGCTAGAGGCATCAAGCTTGGAGGCTATTTTCACGGAAGCCGGTTCACGGAGCCCGAGATATAAGATACTCCCCTTCTCTGGAGACTGGTAATTCTTTAGCATAGAGAGTGAGTTGCAGCTTGTCTTGTGCTTCGGTTGGCCGCAATAATGTTTTAGGGGACGAGACCAGGTGCAAGGATTATTTTTTTGGTCTGTTGTAATTGAGCCGGTGCACTCTGCGGACCCTCTAGCGGGTACAATGTAAGACTTTTTTCCCTTCGAAGTATGTGGCCTCGAATGAGAAGCAGAGGTGTTGGAGGAAGCATGTCTTCCCGGATCAACAAGGCTTGTGTTTGCTGTCAAATTCGGTAACAAGGTCGGACATGACGATACTGCATCATATAGTTTGCACAAGGAAGGTGCCTCTCGACTGTAATTCCTTTGGAAGGCAAGGCTCAACAGGGTTATGAATCTTGGTGTAAAAGGCAGAGACCTCTGTGTTGCACCTATAGGGGATACAGGAGACCAGGACAAGTAAGGCAGACATTAGATAGGGGGACATCAGCAGTTTGGATATATATAGCATTGGCCACCACAGTCTTGTGGCTGAGTCTCCTCTGGCTTTATCTTTGAACAAAACTATGGGTTGTGTTCATGGAAAGACTGCAGCCAGTGTGCAGCTTGATGAAGTGGCAGAGAATTCTGCAATCAATAAGGGACTGGAAGATGAGTTTGAAATGCACCCTGCAACTTCAGATAGTGATGATTCAATCAGAGATGTGTTGGGTCTGCCTGTTCGTGTTCCGAGCAGAGTGGGGAGCAGGGCAGCTAGCAGAGCTGGATCTGAGAAAGGAACTCCAAAACTTAGGTCTGAAAATGGGACTCCAAAACTGAAATCTGAGAATGGAACACCAAAAGTGAGAATGGATAGTTGGACACCCAAGAGCAAGTCAAAGGTCGGAGCATCCAATGTCAAGCCAGAAGATGGAACATTCAAGGTCAAGTCAGACAGTTTCTTGAAATCCAAGATGAAACCTGAGAATAACTCTTCTTCTCAGAGCATGCCTCACCAATTTGGCTCTTATGGAAGGGGTCAGGATTCTCTACTCTTGCCTTCTCTTGATCTCGATCTTGGAATGTCTCACCTCAATCATCCGCCTGATCAGTGCCTTCCAGCAAATGGTTGTAGGGTTGTCAAAGTTCCTGCTGGTGGTTATGAGCTAAGGTACTCATCCCTAACACAGAGAGGGTACTATCCAGAAGCTCCTGACAAAGTGAACCAGGACAGCTCATGTGTGCATATGGGGTTTGGTGGTAATCCCAGTCACCATTTCTTTGGAGTGTTTGATGGGCATGGTGAATTTGGTGCCCATTGCTCTCAGTTTGCCAAAAAGCATTTGTGTGAGAACTTGTTAAGGAGTTCTCACTTCCCATCAGATATGCTGCAGGCTTATAATTCATCCTTTGTAAGCACCAACATGCAGCTACATCAATTCAACATTGATGACTCCATGAGTGGGACAACAGCTGTCACTGTTCTAGTTCGAGGCCGCACACTCTATGTAGCAAATGTGGGTGATTCACGAGCTGTGATAGCTGAGTGGAAAGGGAAGAATCTTGTTGCAGTAGACCTGTCAAGTGACCAGACACCGTTCCGGACTGATGAGTGTGCCAGGGTAAAATCCTGTGGGGCTCGGGTACTGACACTTGACCAACTAGAGGGGCTGAAGGACCCTCACATACAGTGTTGGGGACGTGAGGATGATGATGATGGTGACCCACCCCGTCTGTGGGTGGCCAATGGCATGTACCCTGGCACCGCCTTCACAAGAAGCATAGGAGACTCCACTGCAGAGCAAATCGGTGTGATTGCTGTGCCTGAGGTTCTGGTTATGGAGCTCACTGCAAAACATCCCTTCTTTGTGCTTGCAAGTGATGGTGTCTTTGAGTTTCTCTCAAGCCAGGCAGTTGTTGACATGGTGGGTTTCTCCATATGCATCTTTGCATTTTTCAATTGCTGTTTTTTCATGCATTACCCACAAGTTTGCTCAGTCACTGTTTGCCCAGGTAAGAGAATTACCTCTTTGAATATCTTGTTTGAAAGTGTGTTATCATCTTGTATGCTACAACTGTGTTATCTCCATCAGGACATGGGCATCATCTGTCATGTTGTCTTGATAGCTGGACATTAGGGGGTACCATATGGCTCACTCATTTAGGTGGTTTTGGTTCCTCTTTTGGATTCACAATTTTCTCCTCTCTAGCCCAGAGTAGATATTTGCAGGCAACAAGTGGATGCCAAGCATTTACAAGTTGAGCAGCCAATTGCTGTTTTCAAGTTCTTGACCCAAACTGTGATCAGTTGGAAAGTTCCCTGGTCCTGTCTACATGTAGTGATTCTTTCAGTCATATCCCTTGTACATTACTGCTCTCTGAATGTGTAGAAGATCCAAGTTGGATTGTCATCAGAATCATCTGAATTTGATAGTTTGGGCAGTTGCTGGTCAGATCCATTTTCAGTTGATTGCAAAGGTAAACCAGAAGAAGTTTATAGGGTTGGTGTCTCAAATAAAAAATGTCGGGTGTTTTCTTGTGAGGACAGGTGGCAAAATCAAGTGATCCAAAGGATGCATGTGCTGCCATTGTGGCAGAATCATACCGCCTATGGTTGCAGTACGAAACTCGCACAGATGACATCACCATTATTGTTGTCCACATTGATGGCCTAGAAGATGTATTACTTTGATCAAGTTCTCTTGTCCCACTTGTTTTCCATATGTGACCACTACTATGTGTAATCTCCCATCACTGCTGCTAGCTTCTAGAGGGGCAATCTAAAATGGAATGAAGCTTACTTGCACAAGCTTGTTGCAGCTTGGATATTATTGGCTTCTTCATTAGCTATGTCTCCAAGTGCTAGCCAACATAATGACTGATTCTTCCTGTTGTTCCAGAACTGTGACAAACTCTGGATGCAGAATGTTTCTATAATATTTCACCTGAATTGTTGGCCAGACTAAGTAATAGATTCATGTATATCTACTTTTGGGGGCTCATGAAGTCAGTGGGGAGTCATGGCAGCTAGTCGCTACCATGCATGATGGAGGTGATGGTCTAATACTTTGTGAGTGACACAATGTTATGAACACACTCATTCTTAACACCTTTGTTTTTGTTTTGCCAGAACTGACATATGGATTATCTTAAATGGTTATTGTGGAATCTTCTTGCAATCTCATAGATTTGTTGGAAGTATCTCCTGGAAGAGTTTTCAGCCCCTATTGCTGCTCATACTGCTGTCTGCCACCACAGGTTCAAATAGGATCACCAGATCTACACAAGTGCCATTCAATGCAAACAGCAGGAGTTGTTAAGTCTCCATTGCGCAAAGTGCAGGAGGCATGGAAATATGGTCAACCTCCTTTCCACGAGCAATCAAGGGCTCATTCACGAGCCATCGAGGCTTCTTTGGAGCAAGATGAACCTTGGGTGCCCCCCCGAAGTCTTCACTCAAAGACTCCTGCAGATGAGGTAGATTGCAGCCAATGTCTAGTGCAATTTTATATTCACACCTGAAGAAGGGTACAACATTAACGATAGACTCTCCTTGGAGATACATTGTTTTTTCTTGATGTGCAATTTCAGAACTGATCAAATAGTGGTCCTATATTCAGCTGCTCATACTTGACTTGACCAATTCCAGTGTCGGCTCTCTCTGTTGAACTTTGAGTGTACACAGCTGTGAGGTTCAACAGCTTTGGTGGGTGCTGTTGATTCTCAGGCCCAAATCAAACAGGCAATGCAAGGCAATTTCTTGTTCCAGAGTTTGACAGAAAAGCAACTCAATACTCTCTGTGAGTGCATGGAGCTAGTAGAAGTCAATGCTGGAGACATAGTCATCCGGCAGGTAAGACTTTTGCATGATGTCAAGCTTTCACGCATGCTGGCTGCCATCAGCTGCTTCTGTTGGCATCAGATGGCTGATAATTGGACAATGTTGTTAGTGCATCCTTTCAAGTTGAACCCCTCTATCTTCTTCATGTCTGGTAACCCTGATTGAACTCATGTAGTGATTAATGTTGACAGGGTTCTGGAGGTGATCTCTTTTACATAGTTGAAAGTGGCCGATTTGAAGTATTGGTCTCTGAGGTTACTCTAAGCTCCTTACCTATTCATTGACGTCCTTTCTGTAGACATGTGGATGTTTGACAAGGGCATAGTTGGCTGAAAACCCAATATTCAACAACTTGATAAAATACAGGAGCTTTTGATAGCTGCTAGAGGGCTGCCTTGTGTAAAATTCTTCCAACTGACAAGTCTGTGGTGACAAATATATATATTTTTTGATTGAAGATCATTCATTACTGCTGACAAGCATAAATTTTATATGGCAGATGGGTTCTGTGGCCACACATGGCTTGGGCACTGTGGTTCATTGCTATGATTCTAATTCAGCCCGATGCTTTGGAGAGCTTGCACTTATGTAATGCTACTCCACTCAGCTGGAACTTAAACCCTGGTCTATATTGATGTAGCAATCTCTCATTAGATGCCAACTGCCCAGTAACCTTACTCCTAGAACTTTGTACCCAGGTTTCTGGTTCCAGGCCTCAATGTGCTGAAATTTGTGAATGTGAATACCACCTGTTATCAGTTCTCCAAGCATTCTTTACACTAATTCTCGCTCTGAACCTAGTCTATACCTTACAGACTTCTCTTGACTGGATTCAGGTATGGTAAACCAGGACAGGCCACTGTTCGTGCAGTGACAGATGGCTGTCTGTGGGTGCTGGAAAAGGGGGCATTTCATGGAGTCCTGGTTATGAATCAAGTCCATCGACCCTCCCTGAAGAAATTTCAGTCTGTGGAGATTTTCTCCAAACTCTCCTTGTCTCATCTGCGCAACCTTGTAGATGCTCTAACTGATGTGACGTTTGCTGACGGTGAAATTATAGTAAGAAAGGTATGTTTCTCTTCAGTTTCTCCAAGTTTACTTATTTCTCCTGTCAACTTTGCTCAGTAATTAAGGAGAACAGGTTTTGAGTCCACCTTTGTAGTGACTGCTGTGTAGGAATAATCAAGTTGCAACAAAATGAACTAAGACCAATACTAAACTGATAGCTAGTAGCATAAGCAAAGATGAATTGGGTTTGTGTGGGGAAAGAAACGTTTCAGGTTCCAGACACTACTCTGACCTGAGCAAGCAGTTTATTCCTTATGTCTGTACAGGATGAAGTGCTTTCAGCCTTCTACATTGTGAACAACGGGCATGTTGATGTCACATACCATGAAAACTTGGACACTGATTACCTTCAAGAATTTCAACTGCCCAGGGCAAGTTCAGAATTTGCAGTGAAGAGGTGTAAGTTGGCAGTAAGTGATGATTGTGGGGAAGATGAACCTGACTTTAGGTCCTTTGGAGAGTGGGTGCTACTTAAGGAGCCTGGGCCTCCAATGACAGCAGTTGCTGTTGGTGATGTTCAATGTTGGACCATCACAAGGAAGAGATTTGAAGAAACTGTGGGGTCATTGCGATCCATCATGATGGAGGATCAGCAGTAAGCATTCATGCTTTGTGGTTGCTTCTTTGAGACATTTGAACCCTCTTTGCTATTTTGTGCTGCACATGTCAGTATAGATTTACTTTATTACTGTCCACTCTCAGTGAAAGGGGGACATTTTAACATGTGCAGCCATACAGATAAGATGTCACTTTTGAGAAAAGTGCAACTTGCAGAGGTTGATGAACATGCATTTGAGAAAATTACACCAAAGGACCTGGTTAGAGCCCACATCTTCTGAACTTCGATCCTTTCATATTTCTGATGTTGCATTCTTTTCCTAGAGCAGTTCACTTCTCAAGTCTAGTGTAATGAGGTATAGGATGATGACAATGAGCCTGGTTAAAGCGATGTGCTATCATCAAGGCAGAGCTCTCAGATTCTTGAGGTCTGCATGAAACATAGTTTTTGGGCTCCCTGTCATCACATACATGATATTATGGACTGTGATTTAAATAGATCCTTACATGATGGTTTTCTTGCATCCTTTTAAAAAAATTTGCTAGGGTTTTGAAATAACCTGAAGTGTTGACTCATGAGACTGGACAGTTTTGGTCTTAATCAGGACTGGCAGGAGACTGTGTATGTGACAGACTATTGCGAGGTTGGGGTGGTGGTCTGCAAGAAATCAGGTACTTCCCAATTCTTTGAACTGAAGGATAGTCTTGTTCTTCCAAACTCCATCTAACTAGTGTTGGTGTCTGTGTAAGCACAAGTGAGTGTGTGTGCAAAGCAAGCTTCCCCACATTCAGTTCACAGCTCCTTTTAGATGGATTGTATGTGAAACTGATCCAAATCCTGTTTCAAGCCTAATGTACCAATGTTTCTGTATGGAGCCTTTCTGAGGCTTGTTGCAGATTGAATAATGACACTACTGACTTATTACTAGCATTGTCTCTTGAATGCTAGCCAACATCATGACTAAGTCTTCCCATTGCATCTGGAAACGAAGCAGAAACTCATGAGGGAGATCTTGATATAGTTGTTGCCCTGAAATTCTGAGGAGACTATTGATAAATTTGTAAGTATTGAGAAATCCTCAGGTACATGAACATCAGTAACATAAGTATCACAAGGCTGTTACTGCACTCATTCTTGTTGTGTTTGTTTTGGTTTGGTGGGAACCAACATAAATCTGTTTGGTTATGTAACATGTTGCTTTTGTGGAGTTCTTTCTGCAGTCACATTGATATTTTTGGTCTTCAGGGATGAAATGACTGGCCTTGCTATTGACGATTCTAGCATCCATGGGTCTGAATGGTCCATGAGTTTTTGGTAGTATAGACATGCATTTCCGTTTGCTGATTTGCTCCACAATCAAACTATAGTAAAGGGAGGTTGGATTCCTCTAGGACTAATGTGACATTCTCTGCTAGGTTGTCTGCATCCATGGCAGTTGTGACCCAGGTTCAGTGTCTCTTACTATACTATGCTGCTTATGCAATTTTTCACTTAAAGTGCACAATATTTGGATATGTGAACAGGAGATGTCATAAGTATGAAGAGATACCAACGGCGAAAAGTCCAGAGACTAGGCCGTGAGAATCAAGTCCTGCTAGAAAGAGCCCTTTTTGAAAATCTGAGGCCATCACCCTATGTGCCACATCTTTTGGCTACCCCAATCAGCAGTGACAGTGTAGCACTGGTGCTCAACTGTGTACTCGCAGGCCCCCTGGATATTGTCCTGCATTCACCACTTGATGAGGACTCCACACGATTCATTACAGCCTCTGTAGTGCTCGCCATTGAGCTGTTGCATAAGGCAAGCCTTTTGACCTATGTCATCTTATATGTATTCCAGGTTTTCCCCTCCCTCCCCATTGCAGCTTCAATGAGGAGACTGTTGACTTTACTGATTGGTGATGTCTCATTGAGTGCTAACATCATGATCAAGTCTTCCTGTTTGTTCCAGAATTGCAACAGCAAGTGACACAGAATTTTGAATAATTTTTTGGCTGAAGTTTTGTACATACTATTGTAGCCCTAACTTCTCAGGAGCTGATGAAGTTAGTGGGATGTCATGGCAGCTAGTCACTGCCATGCATGACAAAGGTGATGGTCTGATACTTTATGAGTGCCACTCACACAGTTATGTCCTTATTCTGTTTCTGTTAGTTTTGGTTCTGCTGGAACTGACACAACAATTACCTTCAAACTGCTGTTGTGGATTTTTGTGTGCAACCTCATTGATGTGTCTCCCTTCTGGGGACTTATTTTCTTTCTAACAGGCTTGCAGGTTGGGGAATGATATGTTTGCTGACCATATTGACTGTGTTGGCATGTCATAGGATGGAGTTGTGTACCATGGCATTTCACCCGATATTCTGATGCTTGATCGTAAGGGTCAAGTCAAGGTCAGTACAACTTAGTCCTGGCACATAGTCCTCTTTTGTAGTTTTGGTCTCTGATTAGACCAAGAAATGTTCACAATAAGTGCTGTAGTGTGCAGTGGATCCAGGAATGAAGAGGTTTTCATGTATAAACAATAGCCTATGACAGTTCCATAAGTGGGTTTGTCTTAAGGAGGTCTGAATTGCTGTCAAGGGGCACTCTCATCTCACAAGCAAAGGATGTTTGAGACTGGAAGATGAATGAAGTGTACACAATTGTGACACTGATTTTGGGCAATGCTGTGGTGGCAGCTGGCTGATTTCAGGTTTGCAGAGCAGATGTCTGATGAGCAATCTTTCTCTATTTGTGGAATGGCAGACTTCCTAGCCCCGGAGATCATAAAAGGACAAGGCCATGGCCTGGCTTCTGACTGGTGCTTGCACATCTCATCTGCTATTCTTTTGATGAGGGAAAGCTCAACAGGAATTGGAATGAACCAACAATTGAGTCGTTTAAATGTGAAGGTTCAGCTTAGGCTGTTCAATTGTCTCCAACATTGTCCTTGATTTGTGGTCTGTTTGCAACTTCATGCAGGTGGGCAGTTGGGGTACTTGTGTACTTCATGTTACAAAATGAGCTCCCATTTGGGTCTTGGCAGGACAGTGAGCTTGATACATTTGGGAGAATAGCTTGCCGTCAGCTGGATTTCCCCACCAATTTGAGTGCTGAAGTGGTTGACCTCATTGATAAGGTATTCTACCAGCCTGATCTGTTGTCATTTACATCAATTGGACTAAAGGCACACAGCATCAGACATGGGGACAAACAATGAGATCTCTTACATGAGAGAATCAAGTGCAGTTATGATGTTGGTAGTATATGTGTACTTGATCAAAATCCTCTGTGAACAAAGAAGCTATAAGTAGACTTGTGACTAGGGTGATCATCGAAGGGTCATGGGCATGAGCTGATATTGTTTTGTTCTTTATTTTGGTGGCATGTTGCTTCTCTTCTTATCTCCTTGTGCTTCTTCATATGTTTGGTCTTTTTGTGTTCTTCTTGGTTTCCTTATAATCTCTGTCTTTTTAATGTTTTGTTGAGCTAGCCAGCATCAGGACCGAGTCTTCCTATTACTGTTAGTCTTCTGACAGAAACTCAGTTTGTTGGTTAATGTTTTCCACCTGCTGCAGGGAGTGGATCAAATCAGTGGTCATGTTGTTGTTGTTTGTCACTACTGTATGTGTTGCTGTTGAAGTTCATTGAACATTTGTGTGACTTGCTATTGTTCATACCACTTAGGCTTTTTTTGTTTTACTAGAGTTGGAGTTTTATTGTCTTGTTTGCTGATATATTATTGGTGCTTTATTGTTGTCTATCTCTCGACTTTACTCTGTCAATTGCAATCATGGAAACTTCTCAATACTTAAGAAGATATCTACTTTGGTGGCATGTCAACAGTTGCTGATTGTGGACCCAAAGAAGAGGCTAGGCTGCGGAAACCAAGGGATTACTGCAATCAAGGGGCACTCATGGTTTGATTCTACTGACTGGGATGCACTTCTGGAAGGTGGTGTTGAAGTTCCTTCAGAAATCATTAGACGCCTAGAATATGCTCTGGATGTACATCCTACTGATGACACCTATCAAGTTTTTGACCTCAGACCTGATGAGGATGACCCTCCCTGGCTGGAAGGGTGGTGATAGCGCTGCTCTCTAACCAGGAGTTCCACAGACAAGAATTACTTGGGAGTGTTCATGCACATGGAATCCCATAGAGTGAGAGATCATGGATAAGGTAATGGTTGCTATGCTCCATCAACTTTTTCTGAGGAGGCTGTGTGTGCTGTTCAGAAGGATGACTTTCTCCTGTTCTTGTAAAAGTACAACCCTGTTGTCAGCAAGTGGGAATACAATATCATCAAGTGATGTCAAACACATGGAGTTGTGAGTACACATCATTGTTTCAAAAACTTCACAAATATCTCATTGGTGGAACCTCACCACCTCTGATCTGTCTATAGTGGTGTTATAATCTCTGATCATTTTTAGCCATTCATCTAAGGCTGCCATGATTAGCATGCCACTCAGAGTGTATTCCTGGATGCAAAATCAGCAATTTTTTCTCAGTGGGTTTTCTGCCTCAATTTTTGAATGGCTTATTTGTCCAATTTTCTACTAAGTTACCCTTAGTAAGGTGGTTTCTAGAAAATCTGTTAGTTCCAGACATCTCTGATTTCTTTTTATGTATCTAGACAATGACTGTTGGTGGTGGCATAGAACAAAAAGCAGTCTGGGAGCTTAGTTGCAGATGTAAGCCTTCTATTTCAATTCCTTGGATTTAGAAATAGCCCACGATTTGAAACTTCTTTTATATGTTTTGTCCTCCACAATATGCTGGTATATCATTCTTCATATGCCCCATGTTGATTTGATTATTTCAGGTTCTGACAGATTAGTAATGAATAGTCATTTTTATAGGTTCTCAAGGCTTGTGGCACAAGATAGTTCTTCATAGCTTGAAAAGCTTGATTAATATTCTGAATATAAGACTAACAGGTGTACTCAAAATTTGTGTTAAATTGAACCAGAGTTTTGCTCAAGAGAAGGAAGGTGTTTTGCCTTTGGAATCTTCAAAATGATTATTTGAAGGGCTTTAATCCTAAGAGGGGAGCATTTCAAAACCCACTTTGCCCAAATTAGTTCATGCTTTTTAACTTCTCTGTGCGGTTTCTCTTCTCTTCCTCTTTCTTTGTTTGGTTTCTCTTTTGGTTTTTATCTTTTTGTGTTATTTTTTCTTCTTGTCTCCTTGGTCAATCTGTCTGGTTTTTGTTTTGTTGAGCTAGCCAGCATCCTGGATTAGTCTTCCTGTTACTGTTCTCCCTTCCAGCTGAGCTGCTGAGGTCATGCTTCTGGGCACTCCTTTGAGTCACATCCTTTTGAGCAATCAATATGAACCCCTTTGTTCCTCTTTTGTTTGTTTTTGCTGCCAAGATGATTAGTAACTTTTTGTTGCTGTTCTTTGTTCTTGTTGCCTCCCTTGCATCAAATCAAGCTCCACCTGCTCGACAGTGCATCTTGGACATGTTTCCAACTTGTTTGCTGTCTCAAATTGTGTTGCCAAATGTTGTGATCAGGAAGTTTAATCTTCCTCCTGTAACATTGCATTTGCAAGAAGTTGGTTGGTCAAACAGCTTTTGCAATCTGAGTGAGTGCAGTGGTGATCTTTACACACCATCATTGGTTGTCCAATGACTTGGTACATCATGTGCCTCTTTGAGGCCAAGAGATGCTTTGGTCTGGTGGCAGCATCCAACCATGGCAAATCAACAGTTTTGTGGTGGCAGAATGGTTGCAGGCATTCTTGTGTGGAACAGTAAGAGGCATGTGGGAGGGGGCCCATATCAATTCTCAAATGCAGTTAACCTCCATCCTTGATGAAACTTGTCTTGGCCATGTTGGGTGCACCAGTTCTATCAACAGTGGGGAGGCAAGTCACTTGATACCTTTGTTAACAGTGGCAGCCATGGTTGGGAGCAAACTCCAAGTCCCATCAGGGACCCCAGTTCACAGATTCACTGCACTGTGATCTCTTCAGTTTTGATTCTTTGTTGGTGGTTGTGAACTCCAGCCCTGATGCTTATGGATGTTACTGAGCTCAGTGCCTGCATTGAATTCATCAATGGCCTCATGGACTTGAGCAACTACTGACATGTGAGAGCACCCAACCTGCTCCTGCTTCAGCACGAGCAGCAAGCACAAACTTAAGCAGGTAATTCAAAGTGGTTGTGATTCTGATGTCTTTGTGGGGTGTAGCCTTGTTGACATGTATGCCATATGTTGGAGCATGGACGATGCTCAGGGAGTCTTCATAAGATGCCATCATGTTATGTGGTCACTTGGAATGCCATTGTATGGGGACATGTGAAATTTGGGGCAGGTCAGAAGGCACTGGAACTGTTTCGAGAAATGAAACAGGAATTGTGTACCCTGAGTCTGCCACTTTGTGGGGGTGCTGAATGCATTTGCAAGCAGATTTGCAAGTGAAGAGGGCAAGTGTGCTCATGAGCAGATCATTCATCAATTAGTTCTGCAGGGAATAGCTTGGTTGGCATGTATGCAAAATGTTCCCATAAAGATTGCTTGAGGAGTGCTCAATGAGATGCCATCACCTGATGTGAATGCCATACTTGGAGGATGCATGGGCATGGTAAGGAAGCATTTTGACCAGATGTGTTGAAGGTGTACAGCCAAATGGTACCACTTTTGTTTGAATTCTGTCAACTTGTACCAATGCAGGTTTGGTGATGAAGGCATGCACTGTTATGGCTCACTGATCACAGTTTACACGATTTCTGCAAATTGGAACATTTGACCTGCATGGTCAACCTTCTTGGCCCTGCTGGCCATCTATAGGAGGCAGAGAATATGATCAATGCAACTTCTATCTATGATGATTATAATTTATAATGCAGAAGAAATAATAAAATTTGGGTATTTGAAGTATGATTGAAAAGAATTAGAAATTAGAAAAAATAGGTTTCTGAGGTATGAATCTTGTAATGCAGTGATAGGAGGAAGATTGGGTTCTTGAAGCATGATTGGAATTGCAGCAGAAATAAAGAAAGAATTGGTTCTTAGGCTCTTGTTCGCACATAGTGCTGAAAGAGAGATCAGTGATCTGTGTGGCTGGGAATAGCCTGCATGATGTCACAATATGTAGGAGTCAAGTAAGCAGATACCTTGCACAAAAAGAAGATTGCAAAAGGTAATTGCTTTCAATACAAGAGCAGGACAAATTGCTAGCAAAAGCCTAGCAATTTTCTCATGGATCTCTGCAAAATCCTGTGCAGAACCTGGAAGTCCAACAAACAAGTTGATGCTGCATGCATTGAAGGGTATCAACATTAAGATGTATTCCAAACCTTCAACATGGATCAAATAAAATGTTAGGAAGCTCTTTCTCCCATTTTGAGAAAGGTGCAACAGCATTTTCCTTCAGCATTTTCCAAAAGAAAAAAATCACTTCCAGGAGCATTAATATCATACTACTGACAGAAAGGTTTTCAAGTCTTCCTATTCCATATCATCATACTTGACCTGTCATGTTGACCAACAAATAATTTCAAAGGCTGCATAACCAAATCCTAATCTGCAACATCTTAGTGCTAAAACTAGACATCATGAAAGTTTGCAGAAGCACACATTTGTATTCATCTCCAGTATTAGGGTAGCACAGCCCATCACTGAACACAGGCCAGTAACCAACCAGGGAAAAGTTCAAACATAGGCTGGGCGATGCAGCAGCCTGGCTAGCATTCATTTTGCACCTCATGACCAAACGTGTGGTGCGAAAATTTTGTGTCCAGTCTTTTTATAACTTTTACATGAGGAGATTGTTTTGTGTTTTGGCCATGGGATAAATTTAAATCATTTGGGTGTTTTTGCATCCCAATTCAAATAGAAATGTGTTTGGTGATGGGAGTCATTCATTCCTTGCACTTCTTAAAAAAACATCCATTGCTCAACCTTACATGGAAGGTGCTTCGTCATAAATGTAAAGTAGCACATTAAGGGGAAAATTCCGAACCACTTGATAGAAAAAAATGTTTGATAATGAGAGAAAACTTATACCATTTTCACCAAACTTATACCCATGGACACAACATTAGTGTTTAGTATAGGGTGTAAAATAGTATAATAGAACAATATTTTAGTCCATTTTAAACTTAAGATTTATTTGATTACATGAGTAATTTAATGTTGGATTACAATATTTAGGGTTATTGGTACAAACAATCTTCTTAAGTGCACAAACATGATTTCAACCTTCAATGTATAACAACATTTTCTCATGGAAACACAAAACACATTAATGACCTTAAAGAGCATGCAACTTCCCCTCATTGCAAGCATATTGGATTTCCACCAAAGCATGGATTTGAATCACTAGATCAACTAGAAAAGTTACATGAAATTGAAATACCTTTTGTCTTTCTCAAGATCACTTGTAATTATTTTTTAAATGTCATAACACCTAAATGAACTTCAATTTTTTAAAGAATTTTTATGCCTTAAGGTTAAAGTGTTGAGAAAAAATGTAAAGGAAAAGAAAACAAATGTACAATCAAGAGGATGGAAAGGGCATGTGTCAATTCACAAGATTGTGAAATATAAAATCATGACTTAGATCAACCTACACAAGCATCAATTATAGAAATAGAAATTTCTGGTGTAGATTGGCTCTACCGAGAAAAGCATAGCAAGTATATAAATTATCGTTGGATTCAAGGACTTGTAGTTTTAAGAATAGCAAGGAGTTCAAGTAGATTTGGTTCTTGCAAATTTTTACATATTGCCTCCAAGGAACACAAAAGGAAAATAACCATTACTAAACTACAACCAATTGCACATAGTCACATCTAATGAGTATTTGGAGATTTCACAACAAAAAACCTTGGACAAGGAGAAAACAAAAATAATCAAGGAACAAAAATGGAAATGGAAATAGTAGAAGAAGGTTAAGCAAATTGTTGATTAACTCACCATGGTTAAGAGAACAACTCAAAAGCTAGTAGAAAAATGTGTCAAAACAAAATTTAACAAGGTTTGGTATACAATTGTAGTAAAAAAGGTGGGAGACAAATTTTATAAAGATTTTGTTTCAAGTTTCATAGTCCACCTTCTAGGATTTAAATATCTCAATCTTGGGTTTACATGAGAGGTTCAAAAAGCAACTAAGACGAGGGCAATGATTCAACAAAAATCCGTCATGGGCCATGTTGCAACAAGGTTGCAATAGACCATAGATCCATGAGAAAGTGAAGATTGGGGGGGGGGGGGGTAGGATTGGCAAAAAAAAACTCACAAGAGAAAACAAACCACAAAAACAAAAAAGGAGAAATATAGGAA
>Ga0116229_10003487_pt1 | contig 25867 bp, 20 predicted proteins | sample S1TSphgellanicum_3_FD_87313 | JGI IMG/M metagenome (GOLD analysis project Ga0116229, IMG submission 87313) | Host-associated microbial communities from peat moss isolated from Minnesota, USA - S1T2_Fc - Sphagnum magellanicum MG | ecosystem: Host-associated > Plants > Peat moss > Unclassified... | reverse complement strand
TTCAAGGACACCACGAGTTCACATCAGCTTGATCCCTGTTTGGAGGTGTGGGATGATGGATGAGTCAATGGCATTCGTCTATGTGTTGACGACGGAGTACGGGCAAATGAAGTCTGCCCAATCATGTGGAGCTCCGTTAAATGATGCTCGTAGTGCACCGACCTTTGATGCAGAATATAAATGTGTGAGCTCCTCAGATCATTTCCATCACCGGCTCGACTTCGATCCATTGCGCTGCTAACTGGGTGAAGTGTAAGACGCTCGACGTCCACAGCGGCTGCTTCACAAGGAATCAAATTCATTTGTGCCTCACTTGTGTATGGTAAGCCACGTTTGGACATAAACTCCGATCGGTATTGTTTCGATTTCCCATTCGATTACTATGTTTCTTATTTCTTCGTCTTTCAATTAGTCTTTGTTACGTCGATTTGAAACGGTGCGAGTCGTACCAGGTGCCATCGAATGTTACCTATCGAGAATTGTGGACTCGGTTTGTTTGTACATAGCTAGGACACTTCACCATCAAAAGGATCCCCTTCTTTTAAACCCTTTGAAGTTTATTTTTCTTTTATAAATTTTGTTAATCTCATGGTATAGTTACTCGCAATGATATGGTAGACAAATGAGCCTAGGTTGGTGCCTATTTCCTAAAATCAATAGTTCAATAGCCCAATACACCTATTATATATTTTTGCGCTTCTGGCTTGATGGATCAAACCTAGATGTGTGAAAAAAGGGGACCAATAGGCAAACTTTTAAAATATTTAACAAAGAAAACATAGATCATGCACAAATATGACCTAAAAGCATCACTACAACTCATTAGTGAATACAATGATCATCTCAAGGAGATTAAGGGTCAAAACATAGCTCCATTCTTTGTCGGTTCACAACAATTATGGGCAGGTATCCCAGGAGTGCTGGGTACCACCCAGTTCTCACTCCGTTATCCCCAATTGAAAACCTTTGGATATCATTTTAAGTGATATCCTGATCGATATTCTGACCTCTGGTTCTCTCTCATGAGAGAATCGAGGCTGAGACCCTTACTTTTTTTTCTAATTTTCAAAACTGAAAGTCAGGTTATGTAATTTGTTTTTATGAGATCCGATTTTCAGCTAAGGGGGTTAGGTGGTAGGTGTAGGGGGTTAGGTGTTACGTGTTAGGTAGGAGATTCTAGAAGAAGTCAACACTATTAGGGTTTAGGCTTTGGCGGCACCAACGGGTGTTTTTCTCTCCTCTAAAATTCCCTTTCACTCCCTCTTCCTCACACACTCTCATTCCTCACATTTTAATTTCCAAGCTTTGCAAAGGTTTTTATTTTTTGGCCCTTTGTTGTGTTTTGTATTGTTCCTAATTCCTAGTACTAGTTTTATTTCCTTTGAGTCGAAACATCTCCATCACCTACTTTCACCTACTTGTTGCTTGTCCATTTCGCTCACACCGCCTTGTTTACGCCTAATCTATCATGCCCACCTTATGTGCGTACTTCCACCTACTTGTTGCATGTCCACCTTGTTTGCATATGTTTTGCCATCACTACCTTGCATGCCTACTTCCGCCTGCTTATTGCATGTCCGCCTCATTAACGCTTGCTCCACCATCATCACCTTGCATGCCTACTTCCACCTACTTGTTGCTTGTCCACCTCATTCATGCCTACTCCACCATCGCCGCCTTGCATCCTTCCACCATCACATTTCAAATGCCAAACACTTGTTCCATCATAATTGCCTTGTGTGTTTACTTCCACCTACTTGTTGTTTGATTGCCTTATTTGCTTACTTGGAGCTTCAAGTTTGCCCTCTTGCTTGTTATTTCTCCCCTACATGTTTGTGCAAGAGGTGGAGCATAGGAAGCATGCACAACCTCCATTTTGTTAAGTTTTTTTTCTTTTCTTTTTTTTTCGCATTTGTGTTTTTTTCTTGTTTGTTTTTGTTTGTTTGTTTCATTGTCTAGTATGTTTTGGTTCTCTTTTTTGTTTTTCTTTCTTTCTATGATTAATTTTCTAGTTCTGGTTGTTTTGCAAGTTTTTTTTCCATTTGGACATGGTTCTAGATTTCCCTAACCATTGATTTGAACTTCACATTACATTTTTTTTCTTTCATTTTTTTCACTATTTTTTATCTTCTTACCCTTAAACCCTTTGCTTTGTATATCCTTGTAATTGTTTTCTCAACCTTCAAACTTCAAACTTTATTGGATAGTCTTTTGTTTATTTGTTTGTAATCGTATTCATTTTTTAAGATAATTTTGGTAGAACAAAGTTGAAAAATTTTCTTTTACTAAATCTCTTGTGAAAACTACAAAATGGAACAATCATCAAAAAATGAAAACAAAATAAGTGAAACTTGTGATATTGCTAGGAATGAGGTTGTTATGGAAGAAAATAATGTGGAAGAAGGGTTTACAATAAATCTTAGTTTACAATTTGAAACTGAAAAAAAAATTGGAAACTAAAAATGGAGAATTGATGAACCAAAATTTGAATAAACTTCACAATGAAAGAAAATTGTGGAAACTAGAAGGAAGAAATGCATTACGTTGGCCATTTTTTTGTATAAATGATTGCCAACCTATGAACTTGGATCATCTACAACTAATGAGATGTTTTTAATGTTATAATGCACCTATGAATGTAACTAACTCAAGAACACAAACTAGCACAATATTAATTTCATACTATAAAACAAATGGAATAATAGCCTTAAAAAAAATGTGGATGTTGATTTTATTTATTTATAAAATGTTGGAAGAAGTAAATAATTTATGAGAAAAAATGTGGAAAGATAGCCAACAAAAAAACATTCTAATCCATTTGAATTATCCATATCAATTTTTTTGTTCTGAAGGATTCATTCAAAAAAAATGATATGCAACAAAAGGAAATTGATGAAGAGCTTGGTTTGTTAATTGTAAAAAATAATTTAACAATTCAATTTGTTGAGAGTGTTTGATTCAAAAGATTAGCACTTCATTTGTGTCTAAAAATTAATTTTCCATCCAAAAGGTAGTTTTCACAAGAGATTTTACCAAATTTGGTGGAGAAAACTAATCAATTTTATGTTCCACTTAGTCTTTCAAAATGTGATACAATAATTACCAACTTTGATTTATGGATGAATAAATGAACACATGATATTTTTGCTTTAATTGTAAATGTTTTAGGATCTAATTAGCAACCTAAACATTTTATTATTAGATTGTTTAAAGCTACAAAAAAAATTTACAGTCTGGTGTTGGCTCGAAATTTAATAGATTTGTTGGACAAATTTGGTTTGAGAAAAAAAATCATTGCATATGTGAAAGATGAAGGCTCCAACCTTAATGTAATGACTTCTATTTTGAAATTTGTTGTTCTTTATGAAACATTGGGTTTACAGGAAAACTTTAATGGTATTTGTTTTTGGTATGTTTTTCCCAAAGCATGTCAATATGCTACAACTAATGAAAAATTCTACAAAAATCTAAAATATGTATATATCAAGACAGGTCAGGCAGATTTGTAAAAATGTATAACCTACCCCAAAATTTTTGGGAAAGGTAGACAAGAATGGACCAAAGCTTGTGTTAATTTTAGAATTTGTCCTAAGAAACTCAAGACCTTAATGAAAACAAGGTGAGTTTTGAACTTTGTTTTCTTCTCAGTGAAATTGGTCATTTTTGTGTGAGATTTTTAATTTATTTTATGTGAGTGAAATTGTTCGTATGTTTTGTTTGACTATTTTGCAAGTTTACTAAGAAAAGTATTATGTTTCAAGAGGCATTGTTGTTTCAACATGTTATAATGTCTTGATATAACAAGCAAATGACTATGAAGGTGACTAGATGAATACCACCACCTTTTATATGACACATTTGTCAGATCATTGTTGACCACCTTTCCTTTATTGTGACTGCCTATGTTTTGAACCAATCTTGTGGTCATTAGTTACTAAGCAATGTGTTGAATTCTACTATATCTATTATTTTAAAACTTAGAAATGTGCCTGATGTTTTACCATCTTTGCAAAACTTAATGGAAGAAGAATCAATTATTGTTGATGAATTAATTTTTTTGCCTCTAACATCAAAAAGGGAGTTTGTGTTGTGTTAAAGTCTTTCCTTTCTTTTTTGAAAAAAATTTTAAAAAATAAAGCCCATAAGATGTTTTCTTTGATGTTAGATCCTAGGTTTAAAATCCTTTGCCTAGTGTCTTCATTCATTGGAAAGGAGCAAAATGTTGCTATTATTGAAAAGTATGATAAAAAATCTTCATATCCCATGTTGTTGAAACGTCATCACCATTTGCATCTTTTGGCAAAAACTAAAAGTTATTTTGCTAACATTGGTGTTGATGAAGAATACAATTTGGATATATTTGAGCAGACTGCCAATATAAGTGAACCAATGAAAGAACTTGTGCATAGAAAACTCTTCATTTTTAAATGATACCAAGTGAATGTGAAGGAAATAAAATGTTTTTTTGCAATGGTGGCATGAATCAATGTTTGCAATAGTGGGGTTTCTTGATTGGCAAATTTTGGGCATTGTTGAATCCCAAATTGAAATTGAAAGAATTTTCTCCTTAGTTGGAATCCTTACAAATTAAAAAAGATATAAATTGCAATCAAAAAATTTGAAAAATTTGATATTTCTTAACAAAAATTGGCCTAGTGGTCCTAGAATTGGTTGCAAATCACTTTCGAGTTTAATAGAGTTCATTGATATGGATAAAAATTTAGAAAAAGAGCTAGAAGAATTAGAAATTCCTTTTCAGTGAAATGAAGTTGTGGATTTGTGAAGTTGTGAAGTTGTTAGAAATAAACATTTATTAGCTAGAAAAATATTGGATAAATGTTTGCTCATTGGAAAATGATTGAAAAAACATTTGTTGGTTTGAAAAAAAACTTGAAATATTACATGTGCTTAAAATGTAAAATGTATATAAAATAAAAAATCAGTTAATGAAAACCAATGTAAATAATTGACTATTTTCAAATACACAAGAACTACAAACTAAAAAACTAGTCCAAAAAAATCTTAATTTAAAACGTAGATCTAGCCTCTAAAGTTTTTTAAATATTTATATAAAAGAAACCACCATATTTTTTTTTTTTTTATTTTTTTTTTTTTAAATCGACAATTTTTTAAAAAAGTGATACCCGCCCAATACTAGTTTACAATTAAATCTAATCATCAATTTTAATAACTTCATACATACATAAAACAAGAAAGGTATTAGACCTAAATGCTACAAATGACAAAGACATAAAATCAAAACTTTAAAGAGGTGGCTCAATGGCCAACCACCTTTTGAATGGTACCACATTTGACAACAATGTTGAACTTTCACCATGTTACAATACCACTAAACATGCTAGTGTAAACAAAATGAACTTGATAGAATGATGAGAAGACAAACTATTGGCATCACCAATAATCCATGCAAGGACAAACACCATCTTCAAAGTGATGAAAGTGATTGGTATCCTTCACCATGATTATTTTCCCAACTATTTTTGAAATCAACTTTGTGGAAATGTGGCAATCTTCATGATCACAATCCTATAGATTTTTTCTTATTTGGAGACGAATACCAAGAGTTGTGTTGATGAGCCCAAATGCAATAGCCAAATTCTCACTATGTTGACACATGTGAACAACTTTCCTTCTTCTTCCACATCCTACAGAACAAATTTCATACAAAACACATACCCTACAATATACATGAACCTTAATAATCTTTGAAATTTTGCACAAACTTCAATCATCCAGTGGTGGTTTTGACCCTTTACTACAAATGCATGCATGTCATTAGTCATTTCAATCCAACTATAGCATTCCAATTGTTTTTTCTCCTTTCTTTCCTATTCAACATTTTCAAAAAAATGTTTATTGTCAATAATAATATAACTATTTGATAGCAACACATACCCTTGGCAACATTTTCAGGCTCCCATTCAAAAATTTGTTTAGCAATGTGTTCTATCATCTTCACATTGATGTAAATTATACAAGCATTGAACAAAGCCATTCATGAAAAAATTTCTTTGATCATATTTGGTACCTCCTATAAATCACCAACACAATTAAGAAGGTCAACCATGTAGGTGTAATGTTTTGATCTTGCAAAAATCATGTAAACTATGGTCATGGTTTAGCATAACAAGACATCCCTTCATGCACCAAACCCACATGGTCACATGCTAACAAAAGATAAATTAAAGTGATATGACTCAACTATACACCTTTTTCAAACATTTGTTCAAAGTGTTTTAAACCTTCTTTACCATGCCCATGCGTGGCACATCCTCCAAATATAGTGGTCCAAAGGACCACATTTTGAGATGGCATCTTGTGGGACACTTTCCAAGCATCCTCCATGCTTTCACATTTTACATACATGTCGACCAAGCTATTGCACACAAAGACATCATATTCACAATCATTTTGAATGCTTATTGTTAATGAATAAGTTTGATGTCTTCAAATGTTCCTAAACGAGCACATGTTTTAATCATCTAAAAAGTTGATTTTGTGGTCTAGAAAATAGTTAGATTTTTCACATGATACTTGCTGCACTATTGATTGTGACAATTATTCTCTCTTGTTCTTCATAATCCATAAACATCCCAGCTAGACCTAAATATAATTCCCTTTCGAGACCGTAAAATCAACCCAAATGCAATCTTTCTTCCACCACCACCATTGTAATTTGTCATGAGATAACTTTTCCAAAACTCTAAAACCTTCCAAAACCCCAAGCACCCTCAAAAGATGGAACACCACTAGCGATAAAAAAATTGGAGCACCAATAATGTGTTCCTAGTGTTTTGGTAGGGGGGGTTGTGTTGTATATATACCTAATTTCTAGGGCATAATGTTGTTGAAATCTAAAAATATGGAGTCATGTTTTGAAAAGTCATTCTAAACAAGAGAGGTATTTTACTTGGGTTAATTAGAATAACATTTGTTTATTGTGGCACCTATCTCAATATATATGGATGGCACCTATCTTGAAATTAATGATGTAAAACAATAATTGAGGTCTATAGGTAAAGATTAACAATGTTATAACTTCTTGGATATCATAATCCATAATGGGACAATTGGAAGAATTATTTAAATAAACATGACACTAAACCCTAATGACCCAAAAAAAAAAGGTTATCAAATCTACAAAATAAATAAAATAATAAATGATATTTTTTAATGAACTTTATTTCGTCCTAAGAATTCATGGGTGAACTTCCATTCCAATATGACAACATCAAATCTAGAGCATTCCTAGAAAGGGATACAAAGAAAAGACGGACCTATAACCCCTATTTTATCTTCAATTTGAGTGTATTCCTTTAAAGTGAGTAAAACTTGGTGTTAGTTCACAAGATTTTGTTGTGACAAGACTTGATTTAATGAAAAACATTTGTAGTAGGTAGTGAAGGTGTAGGTAAGGCAAATTCAAAAATCATTTAGGTGTGCAAGGACTAATTTAAGTAAAAAAACATATTCTATGTTTATGTATGAATGTCCATTATATATCATTCATCAATTTTGAATAGATGAACTTGCCTGTCCAATAAAAATCATCCATGAAATAGATTCTCAAAATTTGTTACATTCATGAAAGTTCATCAAAATTTCATTCATGAGATTTCATCCATGATCCATGGAACATGGGATTTACGTAGGACCTTAATCCACCTATGCGAAAAAATTTCCTTGACTAGACATATCATGTGTTCGTATGTCAAATTAATAACTACGTCACCATCCCCCCCAAATTGCAATGACATTATCTAGAAGTTAACATTTAACAATCAATGGCATGGAGCCTTTCAAACCAACATGATTAACACAAGAATCAACTAACATAAAGCTAATAACCTTGTCATGAACTTTCATGAATGAAAAAAATCTCAACAATATACAATGGATAATATTTATATCATATTGAAATTTCATTAAATTTTATCCATGAAACTTAAAAAGTGCAACAATTTCATTCATTAGAATTTTTTGAAGATATTCTATGATGTTCATTCATGGAATCTAGATGAATATTCATGGATGAAGAAAAACTCTAAGTGATATTCCATGTATGGAATTTGTTTAATTTTGAAGCAACATGAATTTTCATACAAAAATTCAATGAATTTGGCTCACTAAAAGAATTTCACGTTGTTCAATCATTTGACATCCCACAAACAATTTATTGCATTTTTGACATAATTTATACACATAATTCATCTAGCCCACATGGTTCACTTCATCTATTGAAATTAATAATAAAATTATAATAACCAAAAATAATAATTAAAAAAAAATCATAATCCAAAAGAAAGAAACCAATGTTGGCAATTCATGGTTCTAGGAAAAACATTTGGTTACAATTCTTAAAATTTTCAAGGAACTAGTTTTGGGTTTTAGTTTAGTTTTGATTTTATTTTTTTTCAAATGGGGCTTGGTTTTGATTTTGGTTTTTAATTGAAAGGTTCATTCTAAATTCACTTTTTTTTGAATTTTCAATTAAGTTAATTATGATTCCTTGTTCCATCTTTGGTTTTAGTTGTAGTTCCAAGATTCAAAATATCAAAATTCACAATGAAAAAATTTCAAACTTATGTTCCAAAAAAAAGAAAATTAAGTTTAAGGGGCCTAGGTTGAAAATGGTGAGAAAAGAATAAATATTCTACCTAGCCTATGAGACAATAAAACTTGGATCCAATAGGTGGGTTTTTCATTTGGGAGGGTGAATGACATGCCCTTTTAGGCAAACCTTTAAGTGTGGGGGCTCACTTAGTTGGGGCGCAAGTCCAAACCACTACGAGGTGGCCCCTCTAGCAGCTTAAGTTACAAGTCTAAATGTTGGGCTAAGTTTGACTCCCAGTTTAATAGACTCATGAACCACATAGGTGCCAACAAGTGAGGGTTTCAGGAAGGGGCCCAAGGTGTTGGCCATAGTAAGTCTTCGAATTAAACAAAGTCTATGGTTAGGTCGGAAAATAGGAGATGGTAATCTTGGGTGACAAAGCCTTGAACCACTTGGGAAGTCTATAGCAAGTATTAGTCCCACTTGTCTAAAGGTCAGGGTTAACCCAAGGTAGTGAAGTAAGCCTAAATGGCAAAGCTTTACCAAATGCATGGTTTTTCATGTGCAAGTAGCATAGGTGTTTAAGGAGGCACGAGAATAAAACAGGGCGACAGTGGAACGACACCAAGGCATAAATGGGTGCGAGAGGTGGTATCAAATTAAGCAAGCTCCTAAGGTTGAGTGAAAAATCTTTTAAAACATCTATGGGAGGTGAATAGTTGAAGGCAAATGACCTTGAATGAACCATTGCCCAACACACAAGCTATGGTGGAACCCAAGGCCACGAATAAATATTAGACCAAAAAGGAGAAAGAGAAGGACACCGTTGTGAAAGAGCTGATGATAGTAGCTTAGACCATGGTGGGCGAGGAGCTTCACGATGAAGAGGCCCAAACTCCGAAAGAGTACATGGAGGAGGCGGCCAAGCCTGCTCCATAGATAAACCAAAAAAATAAATAAGGAAAGATGAAATGGGCCTCAGTAAAGCCAAAGCCTATAAGAGGACTCCTTCCCTTGTCAAGCAAAGAAAGGGAAGAGACAGGTGATCGTGGGCTCATTGACGAAAACTCTCACGGCTCTTTAAAAACATAAAGGGAAGGGAAAAAATTCTTGAATTGACTGTGGAATTGGTTGAACACATCAAGTTTCATTTTTCTTCTAAGGCGAATGGAGATGTGCAGTCCTTGATTCTCCCTTTGAATGGGCCAAAGTGGGGAAAAGGGGGCAAGCAAGCCTTAAAGTGTCCAAATGTGGACGAATCTCCTTAGAGGCAGGACAAGGAGGCTCCAAAGGTGGAGAAATGGTCCAAAGAGTTTTTGGCTCTTGTGGATGCCTTTCATGTGTTTGTGGTCCAACAAGGGGAAGTCACAACACAAAACTAGGAAACAACCAAGCTAATGAATTGCATTGTGGAAGGTTTGGGTGCCATCGATAGTGCCCCAAGTGGGGGTTCTGCCATGGCAACCATCAAGGCCAGGCTGCCGGACTCCTTCACAAGGAAGGACACCAAAATCAAATGGGTGTGACCATGGTTGCACCAAGTAGAAACATATATGGAAACACAACACCTCAAAACCAACAAGGAGCGGATTCATTTTGTTCAAAACCTTGTTGAAAAAACATGCATGGGAGTAGTGGATGTCCTAGAAATAGGAGACACCCGACCTACTTGAAACCCTCAGATTGAGAGGAGTTCAAGTTGTGGCTAGACGGAAGGTTTCACGCTGCACCACTTGGTGCTCCGAGATGGGATGGAGCTTTTGGAGCTCACCCGACAGGACGATAGGGTCTCATTGACCGCCTACGTATATATAGATATAGATATAATTTTACATTTGATTTCTTATGTTGTCTTAATTTTTTCTTCTTCTTCTTCTTGTTCTTCTTCTCTTTATTTGTAGTGGACCTTATTTTTCCTTTGCATTTTTTGTTTTGTTTGTTTTTTCCCCTTTGGGTCTTCTTTCCTTGCGTTGGTTCCATATGAAGCATTGAGGGTACAATAGTGAATGGGTATAGGTATTGGAGAGAAGAGTTTAATGTATAAGATTTTGATGAAGGTCAAATTTTCTTCCAATGAAAGCTTGGATGATTTTAAGAAAATAGAAGTTGGAAAGGGTGAGGGGAGGTTAGGTGGGATGGCTTTTATTAATCACTTGCTGTTTTTTTTCCCTTTGGTCATTCAGTTAAAAGGGTGAAGTGGGCTTTAGGGCAACAACATTTGTCAAACATTTATCCACATGACAAATTTTTTTCCCCCCAAAGTTGGAGGGTTTAGGTGAAGAGGGTTGGGAGGGCTTTTGTCAATCACCTAACCACATAGTGTGAAAAAAATCAAGTTGGAAGGGTGAGGTGGGGTTTCTACAATTGTTCCATCATTCACCTATTGATGTAATGATTTTTTTAAAAAAAAGTTGAAGGGGTGAGGTAATGAAGTTTGGGAAGGCTTCCATCAGTCACCTACCCACATAATGGAAAAAAACTAAAGTTAGGAGGGTGAGGTGGTGTTTGGAGTTGGGGGCTTCCATCAAACACATACTAACATTCTGAAGTTTTTGGTAACTTTGAGGGTGAGGTGAGGATGGAAGGACGGGAGGGCTTTCATTAATCACCTACCACACGGTTGTTTTTGAAAAAATTCAAGTGTATGTGAGGGAGGAAGGTTGAGAGGGCTTTCATTAATCACCTATTCACACAGTGGATTTTTTTTTTAAAGTTGGAGGGGCTAGGTGAGGGAAGAAGGTTGAAAGGCCTTCTGTCAACCACATACCCACATAGGGAAAAATCTTTTGAAGTTGAGGGGTGGACACAAAGATGGCGGGTTTATAGAAGACAAAATTTTCAACAAGAAATTCAAGAAAAACTGCCACAGGAATCTTAGAACCCACCCCTAAATACTATGGTTTGTTTTTTTCCCCCCCAATTTTCCTACTTTTTTTTTTCCTCTTTTCTTTTTTTGTGATTATATTTTCTTCTATTCTCTATTTTTATTTTCTTTTATTTTTTTGGGTTCATTTTCCTTCCTTCTTCTTTTTATATATTTTTCTTGTCTCATATATATATTATTGTCTTTTATGGTTTTTTCTTGCTATTTCATGATCTTTTTTTCATTTATTTCTTTTATTTCTTTTCCTCGATTATTCATTCCTTCTTTTTTATTATTATTAATTTCAACCTTACATACATGCAATCTACCCAGTATGATTTAACAAGAAATAAATGGCCCTAGTGGCAATCATATGAGGGGGTAGTGGCAGTCAAGTAGGCAAACATCTTTGTTGAAGGGGTATAAGGATTTACAAAGGAATTTCATATGGATGTCTTTTAGTTGCCCATTACTTTTTTCCATCATTGGAGAATTGTAATTAGGTCAAAATCTCCAAAAACTTAGATTTGTCAAGGTTGGCTTGAAACAAAAAAAAAAACCACTTCCAACGTTTGAGATCTTTACTATCTTGGCCAAATCTTCTTTATTTCCCATGGAAAGATCTGGCATGAAGTTGTTTACAAGTCCATTTAGTTGGATCTTTCCCAATTTTTTGCATTTTACATGGGGACGTTAGTCCCTTTTTTCATGGTGGGACTATTTTGGTCAATTGTCAAAGGAGGGTTAAGTGGGATCTAGATTCCGATCCCAAGTCCAATCATGAAACGAACTACAAGGGGTCCAAGGGCCCCAAGTTGGTGGGAGGAGGTGGCCCAATGGATTGGTGTAATCATTGTAATTTCACCGTGGGTGAAGGAAAATGGACTTGAGACACACTGTTGGTGCCTCCCATCCTTTATATAATAAGTAGTTCTCTAAGCTTATACTTTGTCTAGCATTGTCGGAAATACTACTTAACTCACACAATCTAAGGGTTGCAAGAAAGTTGAATGAACCCAACAATTTTTACACCTCCTATTGATACATAGGATATTGGTTGCTTCTATGGAAGAGGACTGAATATTGCTATCTGCGATTCTCCTTACAAATTTAGTGTTGCTTCTATCATATTAATTTTCATGTTACATAAAGTTTTAGGATTTCCCTTTTGTTATGGTGAGGAAATTGGGTGAATTGAATATTTAAATATTATGTGTTTCACAACCTTTTTAAATTACTGTTTGTGGTCCATATAAATAATGCATATTTTTCTTGACCACTAGACAATATAAAACATTGGAAGAAAGATAGTATCTAAAGCTCTAGAAATAAAATGAAAACTCAACTACTCAAGTTCAAGATATTGACTAGAATTCTATCTATAAAAATGGCATATCGTGTCACATTTGGCATTTGCATGTCCACCAAAATGAAGTCTAATCTTTACCTGCTTTTTGATTATTTGTTAGGATAAATCTTTTTTGCAACATTCATAATGACTACCATTGCATCATGTTTGGAGAGCATAATTGTGTTGTGCATAACTCCTTTCCAACCATGTTATTGTGCACATATTTATACAACATGTAACATCACCCAATAATTAGGTCCAAAGGTGATTTTTTGCCTAGTATATGGCAAGTATAAACCTAGTGTTGGGGCAAATATGAACTTGGTATAAACCTGGTATTACTTCATGTTTCATACCATATTATTATTGGTATAAGGTGGGTATTGTCTAAGGTCATACGAGATTGGTTTTTTTTTAAAATATTAATATTCATATTAGTATTATATACCCAAGTTGCACCATATATACCAGTACAACACTAGTAGATATTGACTACTCATGTTTGAACAATGAGGTTCCAAACAATGAAGACTAGGTCTTAAGATCTTGTTTGAAACTTTGAATAAGGACGACTAACATGACTTAACAAAGGTGTAGCATTTCCACCTGGCATGCAAGGCTGCTTCCTAAAAAAACAAAAGCGTAATTTTAATTCTTGTTTTGATTCTAAGAATAAATAAAAAATTTGGTCCAAGTAACCCATACCAAAATTTGTCAAGTTTGCCTTGATATACATTTTAAAAAAAAAAACATGTACCCTAGTTCCAGTTTTGATCTTTGTTCCACATATAGATGGAACCGGGGATTTTCTAGTTTTGGTGAACTTGAAAATTTGAAAACTTTAAAACTTCGGTTCTAGTTCCAGTTGTGAACTTGAACCACTACCATATTGGTTCTTCACAACTAGATTTTGAACCTTTGGTTTGAAACAGGTGACCAACATCAATTATGCCCCCTTTTTTGAAATATTCACAAGGGAAATTAAATGTTGAATCTATAAGAATATTTATTGGCAAAAGGGTAAAAATTGAATCTAACTCATTTATCAGCAAACATGTGTTAAAGTTCCCAAGGTATGACAATTTGGATTGCTTGATAACATAGGTAACTTACTTTAGCCAAATTTAGCTCACGCACACTAGTTTTGCCAAGCTTGTGCTATCTGCAATTAATACAATTTAATCTAACTTAGCCTGGTTTAAGCAAAACAACCTAATTTTGCTAAGTTGTGCTTGAACTTAATCAACTTTAATTTAAATAACCAAATTTGGCCCGAGGAACCTACTATAGATTCATGTTCACAAATGTCATGGCACACCATATCAAGGACAGTGGGCATCTTTGTCATGAATGATATCCACCAATGGTTTTGATTTACCGTTTTATGGTTTAAGATTGGTAGGTATAAAAAGCAAGTGTTTGGACATAAAGTTAGAATCCTTCTCAAGTGTTTACATAGGAAGATTGGGGATCGTTTCTCACACTTGTAACTATATCAACTAATCTAGGCAGCTCCTTTAGTTTTAATGGCAGGCTCACCCGCCCCCCCTCCACCCGCACTTTGTGTGATTTTCCTTCTCAATTATTGTGGATGTATGTAGAAACTCATTTGAACATTCTTTTCCCCTCGGAGCTATTATGGGTACAAGATTGGGAGTTGGTTTATTCACCTCCCTTTCTCACCTTTGTTGGGGTTTAGTGCCAGGAAGTTCATTTATCTTTTTTTCTCAGAGCCTGAGTTCAGGCCGTCTAGGGTTATTTCTAGTGTGTTGTGACCAAAACAAGTGTGATCCTCTTCCTTCTCCTCTTTATGTCAACCAATGAGTGGGGTATCAAGGTCAACAGGAAGGAGCTTTGGAAAAGTAAAAAAACGACCTTTTGCTTTTAGGCATGTTGATCACCATGTTACCTAACCCCAAGGCAACCTCTCAAACTTTGGTAACACCTTTGCAATGTGTGGCACTCCAAGCTAGAGATGTGTTAGAAGTGGCAGGTCCTTTTGGTTTCGCCAAATCAGAGCTCCTCTTATAGGATACTAATACGTGTATAAGCGGCACAATGAAAACAAAGTAACAGATTATCAATAAAGAATCAAGGAAGGGGATGAAAACTAAAGACTCCCATCCATTAAAACTGCAAAGGTTTTCAAAACAATTAGCCCCCTCTTTAGATATTAGCCACAAAAAAAAGAACAAAAGTAAATAAATAGATATCCATGGTGTGCAAAGTTCAACCATACAATGCAACATTCAATTAAAGGACTTGAAGTTGGGCCATGATTAGTAGTTCTACACATACCAAAACGTTGACTATAAGCAAATGACCTAATGATGAAAATAATTAAAACACTATACCAATTGGACGGTGCATCTGTGTATGTTCCACATGATGTTGCATCCGTCGGAGCTTGGGACAAAGATTTAGAATTGTTTTCTTTCCATTTTGTTGGTCCTCCCTTCTTCCAAACTTCATCTGCCTTCTTTGTTTTGCTTCGCTTCAAAAAACACAAAACTTGTCATCTGTCATGCAAGACCAAGCATTCGAGAGTTCTTTATGTATTAATCCGTCATTGTGTTGGACCATACAATTCCCAAATGTGCAACTTAAAAGAGTAATGTTATAAATACCACATAAAAGCATGGTGATACAATTTAAAACCTTGCCAAAAACAAAAATAACCACCATTGGGTCAATTACATTATTAAAGCTAAAACATTGTGAACAACCTCAAATTGCACTAAGATATTAACAAGTTTGAACAAAAGCAATAGTAGTAGAAACCCAAGTCCATCCATTTTTGTAGACATGGAATTTGCCCAAGCTCAACAAAAGATGGAAAGTATGAAACACTACATAAAATAGTAATCTCCATAGCACACTACTCAACCACATGCAACTCACTACAAAACACGTAAAATTTTCATTTTGCTGGAAGGTTTTTTACACTATCTGTGACGGGGATTTCATGTTCTCAGATTGGGTTTAGGAGAAAGAAACATGCGATCAACATAAGCTTCTGGAATGTTTTGTACCCATTCAAAGTGCAAGAATGAGTTTCAAGAGATTTCAAGGATTCAAAACAAAGAGTCCAAGAAGAAGAAAAGCTTCCATGTGATACATGATATGATATGAAAAATACACAACATTACAAAAAATACATGATATTACAAACATTCTCATGCTGTCGGCATTTGAGAACACACAAAACAAACAACATAAACATTCTCATGCTGCAGGCATTTGAGAATACATAGAACAAACAATAGAAACATTCTCATGCCCCGGGCATTTGAGAATATACAGAACAAACAACACAAACATTCTCATGCCCCCGGGCATTTGAGAATATATGTAACAAACAACATAAACATTCTCATGTCATCAGCATTTGAGAATACACAGAACAAACAACATAAACATTCTCATGCCACCAGCATTGGAGAATATATTGCTATTGCTTGCAAAGATGTTCCCTCTTTGCTTGTTACTCAGCCTCACACTCCCTGTAGTTACACTCTTCCCACCCCTCACAGCATAGTCAAAATTACACATCCAACAGATGCCAAGATCCAGAATTTCTGGTTGACAAAAGAATAATGCAGTTCTGTCATAACCCACCCCAAATTGCCATTGCAAAATTCATGGCAAATCTCCAATAGCTGTAACATACTGGGGTCAATCTTATTTGAATCACTTAAACCTTACACACCACAAAGGAGATTTTGCTGAAACAGTCAGGATTCTCTTGGTAGTTAGCTGTCCAAAGTTGTAATGTGAAACTGGTCCAACAAGTTTGACTCACATCCATAGATTTTGCAAATCCTCCTATACTGATAAATTTGTTTAACAAGCCTGAAGATTACTTGAAGACTAAGAGTGTTACTCACAACATATTAGACCATCACCTTAATTATGAATAGCAGTCACTACTGTCATCACTTCCCACTGTTCATCAACTCCCTACAGTGGGTGTTGATAATTATCTGCCCAATTTTTGGGCAAACAATAGTACTAAAATTTGTGTCCTAAGTTTTTGTAGCATATCTTAAAGCAACAGGAAGCCTTAGACATGAGGTTGGCTAGCATTCAAGAGACATAGCTAATAAAAAAAGTCAATAGTATCCTCATCCAAGCTGCAACAAGCTTCCAAGGGTAAGCTTCAACTGAATCTTTATTGCACCTATACAAGCAAGCATCTACACTTAATAGTGTCCTCATTCAAGCTGCAGCAAGAATTTGAAGGACAATTTTGCATGCCCTGTACAAAAGAGCATCTAAGTCTTAAGGTAGAGAGTCCTAAATAGAGGTAGCACACCACAATGACCACTTGAATGCAAGGCATCTGCCTTAGTCAATGGACTCAATATCCATGAGATTATAGAGAGGACTCCACAAATACACTTTGAAGGTAACTCTCTGTCAATTTTGGCAAAATCAAAACAAGCATGACAAGAACAAGGCAGTCATAACTGTGGGTGTGTCACTCACATAGTAATCTGCAACAACTTAGGGCTAACAATTATACTAAAATTTGCATCCTGAGTTTCTGTAACATTTTTGCACTAAATAGGAAGACTCAGACATGCAGTTAGCTAGCACACAAATGGCATAGGTGATAAAAAAAGTCATCAGTATCTTGGTTCAAGCCAACTTTAAGTGCATTGGTACAGATGGTCAAGCAGGAATGAAAGAGACAAAATTTCATCAACATGACAAAATGATAGCAAAAGCCAAACCTGAGCATAGACAGCTCAGCTTCAACCACCCTTCCCTCTTCTCTAGAAGGGAATGACCCAAATGTGAAAGAGCCAGTGCTAGGGTCTCATGGCTGGAACCTCGAGATCTCTCTAGAATGGCCAGGACCCTTTTATAAGTCTCAGTAGCCCTTCGATTCTCATCCAGGTCAGTGTATGTGGTAGCTTGCCCCATCAGAGTCTTGGCTAACAAGGGGCTGTTTTGCCCTGTCAAAACAAAAAGCAAACATTAATAGCCAGATGCATAATATCAAACTCTTTTACCCACTACTTTGAGGCCTCAACATCGTCACACCCTGCAGGCACAAATGGAAAACACAATTCTGCAAAACCCATGACTCAGAATACACCCAAGAAGTAATTTCCAGAATTGACAGAAAAGGACTCAGCCATGATATTGGGTAGTAGTTAAGAGACAAAGCTAACCAAAAACATTTGATAGTATGCTTATAACAAGCTACAACAAGCCAAGTAGCCTATTGTTTGGATGCCATATGTGCTTTCAAAGCTGAGTTCAAAACAGGAGGAGGAGCCAAATATCTCCACAGACCAACTTATTATGTGTTTGTCATGAAAACCTTTTAGTGGCTCACAGGATGCAGTTTCTGAGTGGTATGGTATCCATTACACAACCAGTCGATGCAAGAAGACTTTTAGACAAAACCATGTAGGACCATCACAAGTCAAAATCATTCGCCTTAACCTTGCTTAAGGGTTGGCTTGGAAAAGAAGGGAGTTCATTCGACAAGATGGCCTTCAACCAAAGATTGCTAAGTTACCAAAAGTTTCTGAAAGACCTCCTGTTCATCTGCCATTCTGCAAAGACAAAAAAGAAGGGGTGGAAAAAGCAATAACAATCTGCCGTATGCCAGGCAACATCCTAGAGCCCACCCAACAACAACAACAATAGAGCCCGCCCAGCAACAACAACAATAACAGTAGTCAAAGAAGGTAAGGCAGGGGTAAAAACAAAACAAAACAAACAAAACCAAAACCAAAACCAAAACTGTCTAAGTTAGGACAGAGTTTGCAACACTTACATTACTGCCTTTCCAGACTTGATACACTTGCTTCAACGTTATTCTGAGATCTTGATTAAGGTCTGCCTTAGTCTGACGATGGGGCAGTGAACCCTCTCCTGTTTTTCCATTCTCACATCTCAGTACTCCTCTTCTTCTTCTGCTTCGTCTCCTGCTCTTCTTCCTTAATCGATACAACACATCAAACCCTAAGAAGAGACAAAGCACAAACAGAACCCAAAAAGGCCTACACACCACACACTCTCTCTACTCTCCCCCCCTCTCTCTGCTCCTGCCCCCGTCCTCCCCCACCTTACTGTTTATGTTTACATCCCTGAAATTGCTATAGACTTCAGAAGAGAAGCATCATTTTCCTCTCCTTCGTGCATTTGTCATCTCCTCTCTACTGTTGATTCCCCCTGCCCCCGAGATGCAAATGAAGCGCAAGAAGGTCCAGCAGCTCCACAAAGAAGAAGACACATGTGGAATACCAAAAAGGCCAATTGAATTACATAAAAAGCCTCAAGGAATTGTGGAGCAAATCATATGCTTCTGCAACTTTTTTCCCATACAATCACTGTTGGGCTAGGCACTTGTAAGAGGCATACCTCGTATTGGAAATGAAAGAAACTGGTCCAAGGGATTTCAGTAGTTCAACCTGCAGAATTGTAAATCCAGAATGTCCAAGTTTAATGCATACTAACAAGGATAGGATGATTGTGCACTATAACCCTGAGAAGCCTCAGAAAGGAGGTATTGGAAAGACACATGCATACAGGGTGTTGTTCTGCAAGAGTAGTGTGTTTCACATTTCAAATTCTAATGAGTTTATTGTTGTAAAAACCTTGTGAGTGTATAAACCCAGTTTAAGCAGTGAAAAAAAAGTTGGAGAGTAAGTGGGTTGAACAGGCAAAGGGTGGAGGAGACAAGAGGGATGTTGTGAAATCGGGAAGGTGGCAGAATAGAGGCCAATTACTTTCATGCAGGCTCAACGCAGTAGTGGAACTTATCTTGATACAAATGTTTTATTCCACAGTTCACAGTTTTATATACAAACCTTTAAATGTATACAAAACTCTTCTAAAAACTCAGCAATTGGGATTTTAGCACAGCAGCAGCAGCAGTACAGAGATAGAATCAGGACTCAAAATTTCACCTATTCACTGTAGAGACATTCACCCCTTGAAAATCAACAATTCAACCACCTGCACAATTCTAACCTTTGTGGGTCACAGTTTTGTTAGAGGCTTACAACTTTGATGTTTGTCTAAAGTGGTCCTGCAGGTCCTGATCTCAACAAGAAGAGTGAATAAGAAATTTCTGGTTTTTTTGAACCAACTAGCATTCCCCCTAGTGTAAGAAGAATATTACCACATCACATGCCCAGCCTCTATATTGCTACAAATGAAAGAGTATCAAAAGAAACAAAAGAACGAGTGAGCAAACAAAAGAACTGTTATCTGACCTGCAATTTTGTCACTTTATTAAGCAGTGGCACAGTGTAGGTCAAAGTAGCATTTAGTATGATTTGGCAGTAACTTACATGGTTTGGCTGCAATATAGTAGGTGACCAATTAGGATTCATCTGCTAAAGCTACTAGGTCCCTCTCATGACAGGGCCTGGTCTTGGAAGATCTGCCAAGATAAAAAAACAGGTCATGAGTTGCTTGATGTCAAGGTGGGAAATGTTAGCTCTTTGCTAGGGGTCTTCACGAGATTGTTATTGGCTTCTTTGTACTCAAAATTGATGAGTTACACAGTCCATAAAGAGAAGCAGTAGTGAATAAAAACATGTCCACTCATCTTTGATATTTTCACTTTTGCAATTGCAAGTGAGGAAGTTGGTGCACCTTGAGGGAGTTGAAGGTGTATCATGAGCTTTGAAGCAGAGCTGCATATTGCTTTCCATTTTGTGGTGCACTCTGTCTAGCATCATACATCTCTTTTGATGCCTATGAGTTCTTTTCCATCCAAGCAGATCTTAATGGAGAAGATCATGGGAGTGTTGATGCCTGCAGAAACTCTGCCATCTAAAATCGAAGGTCTACTCTTGTTTACCAAAAAGGTTTAATGCAAAATTTGAACAGGGGGAGGGAGGAAAGAAAAATGCACACCTTGAAACATTTTTCAAAGTTTCATTGAGCATGGACAGCCTATGCTGTTGACAGCAACTCAATCTGTCAAGCATAGGCAGGCTTCATCCTTGCTTCTTCCTGATTGATTTCTTCCTCTCTGCAATTCATACAAGGCATATGATCAGCATAATCAATCATGGAAATAAATAAAATAGGAAATCTGGCAACTAGCATCTGCACAAAATGCAATGAATGTCCATAACATACATGCTCACCATGTTGCTGTGACCTGAACATGCAATATTTGCAATAGGAAACTATGGCCAAATTTTTTCAGCAACAAGAAGGTACATGGCTATCAGAAGCTGATGAGACATATTGATGCTGAAATCCTAGAATCTGTTCATGAAGTGCAATGAAGCTCTGTAACATGCATGCTCATCATGTTGCTAGTGACCTGAACATGCAATATTTGCAACTATAAACTATGACCTATTTTTTTTCTACAATTAGAAGGTACATGGCTGTGAAAGCTAATGAGACATACTGTGATGAAATCCTAGAATCTATTCACAGTTGTGTGAGATCAATCTGCATATGGGGATTGTGAATTGCACTGAGAAAAACCCGAAATAATCTTATGAGATAGCTGTGTCATATTAAAAAAGAGGCCTGATTACCAAAAGTAGCTTTGGCAGCACAAGTAGTCCATTAATCATGCGATCTGATGCACAAATTCTCACCAGCGGAACTAACTATTCAAAGAGGCACAGATAATCTACTCCCCTTTCCTTCTTTCACAAAAAAATTGAATTCAAGAAGTCATAGCTAATGTGTCATGTCATAGTACATACCTATTGTTTCCATATATCTATATATGTATATTTGGAACACGCCAGTTAGACGGTGACCCATAGTTGCACAACAATAAATATATATATGATATTAAGTTGAACAATTGCTTAAATTGCTTTGATCATGCTTCACACAATCTTCACTCTCATCCTCCTAGACTTTGCAATCACTCTTATCAAAGCCCTACTGCTATTCAACTGGGTTTCAGTGATGTCTTGTAGAAGCAATCGTTTCTTGAACTCACACAACATTCTATCTCCTTCATCTTCAGGGCCTTCTCTTGGAACCAGGCCCTGAACTAGAACCACTGCACAAGGTGTGATCTCTGACACCTCTGGCAATTCTGTTAACAATATAACACTGCAGGAGTAAGAAGTGGCATATCCAGCTTCCACGTCATCAGGCCCCAACCATTGTTCTATAACTTTATAAAATCGTTGTTTAGATAAGTCATGAATGCACCATTCATGTTCGCCATCAATGACCGTCTCAAGGAAATATATAGCATAATATTCTGCCATGAGGCCGGTGGATGTGCAGAGCGCCTTGTACTCACCAAAATCCAAGCTAGTGGGCAAATGTCGCATTAGTGTTCTAGGTGCCCAACGAAACCCTTCTTTGTTCAATTTCACACCAGATAGGAAGATGATATTCCTGTGCAAGTTTTGGATGTGGAGGAGGAAAGTTTGCATGCGTTGATCTGGTGGAAGGTTAGCTAGTTCAAAGGCATCAAGGTTCAACAGCCCAGAGATTGCAAGCGTCTCATCGCTTTCTCTGCTTGTAGTTCGCCAGCGGAGAGCACATGCCGCATCATTGATGTCAAAGCTACCAGGCCTAAATTGGTGCTTTTTAAGCTGAAAGAGTTCTGCTGCAAGGTCAACAAGCACAGGCTTAAACATCTCTTCTCACATTGGCAAAAGCTCTTCCAAGGCTACCAACCCATCTGAAAACTCGAAAACAAGCTTCTGAGCCAAAATCCCTTCTTGGAGAGTCCAGAGCCGTTGCATCCATCCTGAAGACAACAAGTGTAACAATTTCTCCTCACATGGTGCAGAAACTGAAGTTGCTCAGATGCCAGAATCAATCACCAGCACAACTTCTGCCTCATTGTAGGTCTTGGCCATCAACCCTATTGCCCGTTTCCTCATATCTTTGACAGCAGGGATGCAAAGTGCATCAATCCAAAATGCCCCATCCTGTGTCAGCTGCCTGGTCAATGTCGCAAGCCGCCTGATTTGGCATGCTGGGAGTCCTTCCTCAGTTGTGCTCCCTAATCCATCAGCCCACACATGGGATATCACTACATAAGGCATCCTTACAGAGTCACTGGAATGTAGCTCCTCATGGGGCGGAGGGCATTGGATCACCGGTATCTTACCAACTGACAGGGAACTAATAACATTCTCTAATGACAGCTTATACCTGTCACAATTGCAAGTTCCTATGACATGTTTTGGCACATAATTGATAGTATCGATCATATTTATCACACATGATTGTGTGGTGCATTTCCTATGTGCCTCAGACAGCTCTCTGATATGGGGATGTTTGCAAGTGCGTGCATATCCCAGCATGCTTACACTTTCTGACAAAATCTCAATTGTGAATGGACACCATCCATTCACAACCATGTCTGTTGTGTGTTGTATGTATGGCCTAGTGTTTAGTATAAATGACCATAAACCAAACCCATGATGTACAAGGTTTTGTGGAAAAATTGCTCTTGACGACACCAGAGCTTCAGCAATAGACCCTATCTGGAAGAGGATATCTACTAGTTCATGCGACTGCAACCCTGCATGGTGAAACAATCTACATGACACATCCATCATGAGCATTCCCCGTGCCTGCTTGAGTGTAGTCTGAATGCGTTCTGCCCACTGCTGACATGGCTCCCCATTTCCAAGTTGTAGGACGCAGTTCCGCCAATCCTTCAACAGTGCTGGGAAATTTTTACTTGTCATGAACACCTTGTTCCTGTCACCACCAATACTACAGTTGTTGTCAGCACCTTGTTGTAGTAGTGTGCTTTTTCAAGGATTTTAACTTCCATCACTGCTTCCAACAGGCCGAATGTCAACACACATTGCAAATCTGCCGCACGCTCACGACTTGAAAGAGTAGAGATCTTGGGATGTGCTCTTATGTAGTCTTTGAATGATAACAAAGGATATCCATCATGCTTTCCACCCAACCATGGAGCATCTTTGAAGATGAAGGTATTGTCCAAAGATGGTAAAGGTGGCTCGTGTAGAGATACCATGTTGGAAAATAACAAGTGTACTAGATAGATGTCAAAATAAATACAAGTTGTGGTTGTTGGATATGAGTTTTGTTTCCTTTCGGTGATTTCACTCTCTTTATTTTACAGCAACCTTATTCTTGTACTGTCTGATTCTGAGTTCTGTCCCATTCCTTGGTTGGACCTGTAACACCCACAAACAAATCAAAAGGCTAGTTAGAAAATCCTAACCCTTATAAAATTTACAAAAATCCATGCTGATCGGAAATCTCTTTGAAGGTGCAAATGTGGTAATGTTAGAATAGGAATGTCTCAGATATTTCATTTCCAACAACAGGTGGTATGCTATTAGATTCAATTCCATTTCTTGATGACACAAAACCAAATTTCAGTGAAGTTGAGGCCCACTAGAGTGCAAGGAGGGTTTTAAAATATACAAGAGCTCTAGACATACACACCCATCGCCAGCTACACTGTGTTGCAGCAAATTCATAAGTAAAAGTCTGCATGAATGATACAGCTCGATTTTCACACTTTTTTTGTCTGAAAAGTTAGAACTTACCAGGAATTTTTGTCCCCCTCGACCCCGCCCAATGCTTGCAAAAACGAGTGAGTGTTTCTGCCGTTCATCACAGAACGCTGATCAAATTGAAACAGACAGGAAATCTAAACTTTTATGTTCCACATTTGTTTCCACACATACTCGAAGCAAGCTGAGCCATTCCACCAATCCAGTCATCATCGTTTCTGCAACCAAAAAAAGGCTTTAGGTTTATCATGAAGCCCACACCCTTCCTTCATAGACGACACGAGGACAAGTACTAGCCTGTCACCATTCTTACACAAGTAATTACCCAACCGACAGGAATCCTCCTGCTCATGGTTCCCAACTTCTCGAGCAAGTATCCAGCACCTTCGTGCACAACCCTAGGTTGCTTCTGAACTTGGATGTCATAAACACCTATTTTGACTCACAGAGGAACAAGGCTCTCACAACCTCTCTCTCTGCTTAATATGCCTGAGACACAGTTACAAAGATCGTCTAGAAAGACAAATGGAGAAAAAAATACATTCCAAAACTCAACATCCTTCATTTCTATTTTCTTCCAAGGTGGCAATTTGAAAGCTTACCTTCCATTACGGAGTGGGTTTGAACTTCCAAGGTGTTCCCTTCTAAGAAACAAAATGCCCTTTCAGGAAGAAGACGTGCGGACTAGACATAGAGCTTGTCACGCGTACCATGCCACAGGCTCTAATAAGTACCAGCCTTTATTTTACTGGCAAAATTTCACCAGGAAGCGGAATTTAATGTCAAAAATTCGAAAATGAAGTGTTTCTGGAGGTTTTCAATCGCCAAAAGTGAGAGAGAAAAACACTTTGGCTACAAATCTGACAAAAACAACATTGGATGGGGCTAGTAGACAAATGCTAATAAGTTTTGTACGAGCTAAAATCCGTGATGATGAGCATCTTGGTATGGCGAGACGTTGAATACCCCATAAAGCAGTGCTCCAGATTTCACAGTGTGTGTAGAGGGTACATTAGAAAATGTCATAATGGGGTGGGCATTTTGTAAAACGGACGACCTGGTTAGATATTGCATTGGCAACTTGGAGAACCCTGTATGAGAGTACACAATTATGCATTGGCTGAACTAACTAGCACCTTCACTGACACCTATTATATTGTGCTAGGGTAGCCTGGGCCGTTGGCACAAGTGTGAACACACTCAACTGATTTTTTCTTCCAAATCAAGTTTTTGTAATTTGTTTGAATTTCCAATATAAAAAAATCCACTAAAAACTCAATTTCTTCCACACCTTAAACCTGAAAATTATATTAAATCTGATTCGTTCAAGGCTTTCCAGGAATACCAAGAACACCTCAAATTCTCAAACAATTTGTAGTGAGAAAATGGTTGAATAATTAATAACTTTTGCGCTAAAGCTCAAAAGTGTTGCACCCATACTCAATGAAAGCTTTCCAATGATACCAAGAACACAGCGTAAAGAATTGTGGTTTGGGAGATCTCACCATGAAGGGAAAAAAAAAAAAAAAAAAAAATTCCTTCAAAAAAGGGAGGGGTTTTAAGGGCAAAAAAACCCTAAACCACAAAAGAAAATATTTAAATTT
>Ga0116229_10003482_pt1 | contig 25880 bp, 8 predicted proteins | sample S1TSphgellanicum_3_FD_87313 | JGI IMG/M metagenome (GOLD analysis project Ga0116229, IMG submission 87313) | Host-associated microbial communities from peat moss isolated from Minnesota, USA - S1T2_Fc - Sphagnum magellanicum MG | ecosystem: Host-associated > Plants > Peat moss > Unclassified... | reverse complement strand
GGATAACTCTCCGTGACGGCTGCATGGAGATGCATGGAAGATCTGTGTTTGGGGTGTGAGGGAGGTTGTACAGGGCAATGGCGGTGCGAATGATGAGGATGTGTGGAGGTGCATTGATGGGCCGCAAAGAGGAGGAAGGACTAGGCAGAACGGGAAGGTGGGGGAATGGAGGAGGAGGCAGGAGGATTTGGGTAGCTGATAGATTTTGGGGAGAGAACAAAGAGAAGAAGGGGAGCTGAGGAGATTGCTAGTTGCTGATTGTCTTCCATTACGTTAGCAACTAGAAGACGGCAGCTCCAGGATCTGAGGGGAGGAGAACTAATGAAGGTTAGGTGTGGAAGAGGGAAAGGGCCAGAAGGTGATCTGAGCTTGTAGAGATGCGCGTCGAAGTGATGCATGTAGAAGTTCTGGTAGTGGGTCTTTGGGAGCATTGGATATGTGCCTTTTTTTTGAGGATGGGCAGAGCTAGAGGTATAGAAGCTATGGACTTTAATTAGGAACTTGGTAAGTTTGTCTACTCCGGAGAAGAGGAGTCTACTACATTCTGGCAGAGAGAATTCAACAGTGCTTGTGAAGGTGTTTTTGAGCCTTCCTTTTTGGTTACAACTAGATGTGACTATGATATACCCAATGCATACCTAGGTAGGTGTCTAAAATACATGATAGGAACCTAGGCTCCTTAGGAGATAGGTTAAATACAATTGTACATAGTAAGTAGTAGTTATTTAGCCATGTTTAGCCATGATTCTAGCTTAAAGTAATTATGTTTAGTCATGTCTAGCTTAAATGATTGTGTTTAGCTTCATTTATGTTAGTTTAATTATATTTCATTTAAATATTTGTGTTTAGTATAATTTCTTTATTAATTTACTAATGTTTAACCTATAGGTAATTTCTTTAGCCAAAATTATTCTAAATAATTATGTTCAGTCATGATTAGCATAGTATAACTTAGGTCTAGCATAAATTAACCTAGTTTATTTTAGGTGTAATGTATAAATTGACTTAATATAACTTAGAAGTCTAACCTAGCTTGGACATAGTCTAGGTCTAGCCTAAATTAACTAAACTCAATTTAGGTCCAACCTAATTTAATCTAGGTTTGGCCTAGAGCCTAAGTAGTCTTAGGAGCTAGATTAGGTTTTTTTAAGAAAAACCTAGGATTGTTTATGTACCTAAGCTAGGTTAATTAATATTATAGGTTGACAAATTAGTTCATCTTAAATCAACCTAGGGAGGTTTAGGTCTAGGCTAGGTTGGTAAGTAGTAGGTAGGTTGATTTAAATTAACATAAGGTGGGCAAGGTTAATCCAAGGCTAAAAATTTTGAGCTTTATACCTTTGTTTTAAATATAATTAGTATAAGAAAATGTGGTAGTGCAATGGATGAAGAGGAATTGAGCCCCAAAATGAAGGTGAAGGGTTCAAGTTTTCACTCTTGCAATCTTAAACCACTTTGTTTAGGTTAGATAGCCTAGTCTAGGCTTCTTGGGCTAAGAATTCAACATTTGTTTTTAATTCAAGCCACCTAGCCTAGGTTAACTACCCTAGGTTGCCTAGCGTAGGTAGCTAGCCCAGATAGGTTAAACTAGGTTGACTTTCGGCTACATTAGTTACATGGGTTAAGCTAGGTTGAATTTGATCATGTGTATTGACTCATAACGTTTGTTTATAGATTTTTAACACATGTCATCCATCCATCTAAACATCTATGACCCGTTTAGTTGAATAAAACAACTAAGTTGAGATGACATGCATTGTACATGTCAGACCAAGGTTAATGATGACATGGAATGTCATTATTATTATAAGAAAATTAAAAGATGTTAGTCACTAAAATGAGTAGGCTTTGCAACTGAACATCTCTTACGACTAAATGGTTGAAACGACATGGGTTTAACAACTCACTGGTCACTAATCGCATATTTATTTCCTAACTAATATGTAGTTGTAAAGGTTAATTGCAAAACCCAAAATGTGTTGTTATGTAGATAGGGCATCTATTGTGCCTACTTAAGTTCATTTAGTAAGCAAGTTGGGTACATAGGTAAGGAATATTTGGTCAACATCCCACTATAGATAACAACCCATGTCATTTGTAAGAATTAATCTTTGAACCCTAAGGATGGAAATCAATTCCTTTACCACCAAGCCACCCACTTGTTGTGGGTTCAAAAATGTGCATTTTATTTAGCCTACTTCATTTAAAACATTACACAAAACATCATTTTTGATTTTTGATATTTTATTCAGATTGTGTCCAAATGACAAAATTAAAGTTTAAACTTAAAGTTCTTTCAATAATGTGCACAATTTTTTTTTTCCTTTTAAATATAAATTGATTTGAAAATTAAAAATTTGAATTTCATTTTTGAATACAATTTCAATGACCATTATGTGGAAAAAATAAATTTAGTCACATGATTTATAAATGGATTATATATATATCATATCTTAAGCCTTCATTTGATTTTTAAATTCGTACTATACAATTTTTTTTTAATATATCATAATTTTATCAATAGAATTTAATTTAAATGTGTGATATATAAATTATTCACATATATTATTTACAAATGGATCATATATAAAATTTAATAAAAATATAGTAAAACTCTTATATTAACCATATTATTTTTTATGTAAAAGATTAATTTAAACACCTAATTTTGATTTCTAAATATTAGTGCCATATAATTAATTGATTTTATGGAACTATAAATTTCGTTATGTTGACACATATGATATCTTGATTTTTACTTAAAATTATGATTAAAAATTTATGTAAAAATAAATTATGTTTTCTCACATTTCTAACTTCTATTTGATTTTTAAAATTATATTATACAATTTTGCTTAGAATATATCATAATTTTACCCAAAAAATGTAATTTAAATGTATGATATATAATTTATTCATGATATAATGTTTGTAAATGGTCATAAATTATTCCTACTATGTAGCCTATTCAATAAATAAATTACATTATCTACCTAATTAACTAATTAATTTTTTAAAAATCAACATAATAAAATATTTACTACCTAACCCACATACATATGACCTACGAGCTATTTACTACCTACTACCTATCTTACTTATTGCCTATTTAATAGAGTAATTGAATAGCCTACCTAATTAATTAAATAATTGATGCAAAAACATTATCACATATCAACATGATAAAATACCTACTACATAGCCCACATACATATTACCTACTACTTACTACTTTAGAATTCACAACTTTCTAATTGACTAACTACCTACATTATTAATTGATTAAACATAAAATTATTTCATTCAACACAATGAAGTATCGACTATTAATTGACTTACTTACATATTATCTAATACCTACTAACTATTACCTAACCTACCTAATTAATAAACTAATTTAAAAACATTATGACATATCTACATGATAAAATACATATATATTAATACTTAACCACATACACATTACCCAATACCTATCCCTATTTCTACCATTAATTGCCATGGGACCTCTAAAATTTTCACAAACCCATCAAACCTTACTACACATTTAATGGCTAATTCATTAAAGCAAATTAAAGAAAAACATTCCAACCATTAAATCTAGCAATTTCATTGGCCAATTCTTTTTTTTTCATGTTTAATTGCATGTGCATTTGCAACTAGAATTTATAGTTGCAAATCAAGTTGAAAAGATGTCACGTCATGTCCAATGACCTATTAACCACCTTCCAAGTCACAAAAATAACTACATTTTCATCTATATTGGGATGCCACAACAAATGGGTGATTTAAGTGTCTTTTGCATTGTCATTTTCATCCAAATCATCATTAGTTGTAAGTATAGGTTGCATATGCAACTACAAACCACTTTGTAATTATTTATGCGACTACATCTCGTTTTTACCAAGTGCCATGGAGGACATTTGCATCTATAGTTGCAAAAATGTTTGATTTGGACACAAGTCACAAATGCATGGGTTGGAATGGACATGATTCCTTGTAGGTTATATGTTTAAAGTTCTTGTGTGGATGAAATTCTTAATGGAACATTGGGCTACGTAAAGAATTCATGTGAAAACAAAAAGACATGCGTGGGCAAGGGAAGAGAATCCATGCTTGATTTGAAATAGGAAGGTAGATTGGGATAGGGTTTTAAAGAAGATTAACAATGCACCTAATATAAGGAACAACTACATAGTGATAATAGAGGCAAGCTTGGGAAGATGGGAGATTGAAATGTAGGTATTTTTGCACAAGGGTGACCAACTTTGGTGTAGGGTGTGGAGGATGTACAAAATAATGCAAAAGTTTCAACAATGCCCATATTTGCAAAAATAAAAACAATTTTAGCAACATGCAATTTATTGTTAAACCCACAACTAACCCATTGTTTAAACAAGTAGGTAGGGGAAAGGCCTTTAGAAGAGCAAAAGGCTCAATGGAAACATACAAAGGCATGAAAGGTCGACAAGAGGAGAAGCCTTTGTTGCGACACAAGGGAAATTGCATGGGCACATATTCTTTTCCAATGTGTACATTCTTAATTGATCAATAATCCCACAAGGATAACAATATAACTTAGTCCATGAAGTAAACAAAATCTTAAATCAATTTCATCTACATCCACCCTTGTTTTTTCTTCCATTTTTTTCCTTTTTATTTGAAGTTAATTGCAACAATTTATTTTCCAATAATTCAATGGGTGGATAATAGGTTTATTTATGTGAACACTATACCTATATTGTTGTTTATGTTCATCTAGTAACATACCAAGTCACAACGCATCTAGTTTAATAGGAATTTATTAATGTTTAGTCCAAAAAACTAATATTCATCTTGAGTGACATAATGATTTTGTATAAGAATATTGTTGATCACCTTAGTAAATATCAATAAGGATCCAAGTATGAGTAGCCATCTTCTATATTTTGCTAACTCTTGAATAAAAGTTTATATAATGCCATTTTTTAGTTTCCATATTTTGGTTTCACTATGAGGTGTGACAAGAATTAATTCTTACATAACTTATAGTTATTCATGAAATTGATCTACAAATCATTTCCAATTATTTGTGTTTGTCTTATTTTCTTGGAGTGTGTATAAAATTGGCCCATACCAAATTGTAATGACAAAATTGTCTTAACAATTCTTTTGCTTGTTCTTTTGTTATGATTTATTTAAAATTTTCTACACCTATATCACCATCAAATGCTATGATGATGGATTATCTACATTGTTTCATACAATTCATCAAATGTGAATAAATTTATGCAAAGGTTAACATTTGATACATCCTTTGTAAATTTAATGATGTTACTATCAAAATAATACTTTTTAACCTATACACTCCCATACAAAATCCTTCTTCCAAATTCCCTTCAACTTATGTTTTATAGATCAATAGGTTTAACCAACAAAATCCTAAATCATATTGATACAACTCCATTCATCCTTGAATAGATTTAGATGTATCAATCTCTCATCATAATTCTAGGAATGAAAAATTCCATTCAAACTTTTTTTTTAATTGGTTGATATATCTCATCATTCCCAATACATTTTATTTGAAGAAAATCATTCAACATCCACCATTTCACAAATACATTATATGAATTTTATCCCATTCAAGTTAATCATTCATGCAAATAAAATGATAAGTTGTGAATATTTAGTCAATTCTAGTGAGGGTCAACAAGCACATGAATATCAAAAGCCATTTCCAAGCATTCATCAATTGTGATACATCAATGGTTGAAGTATGATATTTCAAAATTCACATTGTTGAACTACCATGAAGTTTCCTTAAGATAATCTCTTGAATGTTTATAGGAAGTGCTTTAAATTGATCAATAAAACAATTCCACTCATTGTTTAAATTGATTTTTAGGTGTCAATAAAAAACCGTGTTAAACATGTTTTCGATGCATGATATTCATGTGTAAAATGTACAAATTTATGAATGAACAAAATTTGCATGATTTTCAATATTAATTCATTACATGTTGACTTTTTTATATAATTTTAAATAACAAAAAAAAACCTATAGTAACCTTTGGTGGAATATTTTTGAATAGCTACAATAGCTTAGGTTCAAACACTAGTAGAAAACCCCTATTTTTTAGTCAAAACATTTTCAACTAGATGTGATTTGCAACTATGTTGCAACTAAAATTTTTAAAAATTTTAATTGAATAATGACAATTACCAATGAGGTTGATTCACCAACTAAATTGGTATATAGTTGAAATTAATTTTCAACTAGGTGGTATTTTGTCAAATATTCAATTGAATATTCTTGACATCAGCAATGTTTATAAGTTGAAATGTCTACTACATTGGTATATAGTGAAAAACATGTCTTGAGTAAAAGGTCATTCTTGGAATATTCTTAACATTTTAAGGTTCAAGAGTTGGCACATAGTCAAGATGTTAACCAATGTTCAATTATTTTGGTGACACCATCAACACATGCTTGGATGATAAATGTGTTAAAGGATGGTTGAAATGTAATTTCATTTGCAATTTTGTTGCAACTATCTTTTAACTCAATTAAACAATTAATAAGTGACTTTGTTTTTATACATATATATCATATATGTTAATATTTATGCTAAATTATGATAATATTAAATTACATGAAAAGTTTATTTATATAAACCAATAGTTATGTGTGACATGATTTTTGTAATGCATATAAATTTTGAATAAATTCTCTTGAATATAAATTAATAATTTAATCTTGTATATGTTCATACATGTAAAATTTGATTTTTATGTAGACCAAATTTAGTTTATGACATATCAAGTAATGATATAAAATTAATGATAATTTTATTGTGAAATTTTAATGTTCATTCTTTTTTTTCATGTGATAGCTTAATATTTATTAAAAATTATGATAAAAATTTATTAAACATTATATTACACGCAATTTTTATTTGTAGAAATGAATGGTTATGTATGAATTTTTTTTAGTGCATTTAAACAATAACATTCAATTTTCAAATTTATAAAAATTGAAATATAAGTTGATAATAATGCATATGTTCAATATATGTAATTTCTATTTTTGTGTATATCAAATCTAATTTTCAACATATCAAGTGATGATAGACAATTAATATTTTTGTGGAACTCTAATGTTTATTCATTTTTATACAAATGATAACTTTATATTTGTTTAAAGTTTTATCAAAATTCATTAAATTGAAATTACAAGTAAATTTTAATTGTAAAAATGAAAAATTTGAAGGATCCAATTTTTTCATTTAAATAATAAATAAATTTATAATAATTATTATATAATATGAAGTATAAATTAAAAATATTTAACATGTTCATTTAACCACCTATTCTACCATCTACTACTAGTTTTCCTCAAAACTACATGTTCACTTATCTATAAAAAAATTTCTAACTAACAACGTTGAACACATGTAATGATAATTATTTCTATAAATTTAAAACATAAGTAATGAAACATAATTATGGTTATTTGGAATTAATGTAATACAATATTAACTATTTTTTTGAATATATCTTCAAATTATCTATTTCATTAATTTTTTAATATTATATTAAATAATAATAATAATAATAATAGGTATAGTTAGTAGGAACATCTAATAAATTATTATATAATTTCAAAATATATATTTCTTTTAACACTATTATTATATTAATTTATAATAGTTATAACAAGTTAAATAATAATATCTAAATAACAACCTTACTTATATTATGTACAATAATATTATTTATTTTATTTTATAGTTTTTATTTATTATAATAATAATAATTTAATTACTAAAAATATTATTATATTTAGTGAAATATTAATACAATAAATTTTTTAAATAATAAATAATATTTTTACTAAAATACTTTTAATCAATTATATTGTCATGGAATTAAAAAAAATTGTTGAGTATTTATTACAAGTAATTAACATAATTAAATAAACTTAGGTTAGGTAAAATATTAGTTTAAGTTTAGGTTTAATTCAGTTAAAATTAGGTTGTAAATTAGTTGCAACTAATTGAGTTGTAATTATATTATTACAATTTGTAATTAAGGTAAAGTAATTAACCATCATACATTTGAATTATTAAATAACTTTAAATCTTAATACATCCTTCTCTTTTTTTTCAAACTCAAAATGATGTTTTAGAACTCAACTTGGAATAGCCATGGCCACTTAAATTGCTCTTGAAAACATATAAAAAATGAAGAAGATATGGGCATTGAAAGTCAGTGAGGTAAGTGTACAATCATAGGCCTAATTCACACATTCCAATTTAGTACATTTGTGCTCTTTGTAATTCTTCTCTATTGGTTTTTTGCATTTGAAGCTTTAAAAAGCAATGTAAAGCTTAATTTGGTGCACCCATAGCTCTTTAGATCACTCAAACTGAATAAGAAACAAATAAGACATGACATTTTAAAATAATGGGTCATTTTTGGAAAAAACACATTATTTGCTTTAAACATGTTTTATGTTTTTTCTATGTTGCTCCTTTGCTTTTGGAGCTTAAAGGGATAATGTAGAGCTTACCTTGACATTCCCATGGTTTTTTACATCATTCAAATCAGATAAGAAATGAAAAAGATCTATAAGTTTTTTATTGTAGACCTATGTGTGTTGTTAGGCTTGTCTTGCCATGGTGGCAACTAAAATATTTGTCCCATATTGTTTGGTTTCCATTTTGATAATCCAAACTATATAACCAAATGCACCAAGATGATGTAAAACCAAAATAAACAAGAAAATGTAATAGCCATTTGGGATGAAAAAATAAAAAAGCTTCAACCTTCAAGGCTAAATTAAATGAAATAGGACTTTATTTATATCTTAGGTATAGGCCTAACTTAATGCTTATGTTTAACAACTTAGGAGTCAAGGTCTATTTTTAACCTAAGCTTAGATTACATGCCCTAGGTTTAAACCTAACCCATCGTTAGGAAATTAGGTGGTTGCCTATGATTAAGCACCACATACATCTATAGGCGTAGGTTATGCCAAGTGGCATTAAATTATTGGTCCACCCCAAACCTTATTAAATTCAACACATGTCATCCCACCATTGGTCAAATGCATTGACCATCATAGTTGCAACATAGTTGACCTTTCGATTTAATATCTATTATGACCAATCAATGGTGGAATGGATTGGGTGTGCCACATGTCACCACATCATTGGTTAAATTGACATAATTGAAATGTAGTCAAAATTACAATTGAATATTTTGCTGACATCATATATAGTCAACGGACAAAGTTCATCCACTAGTCGAAGGAAGCTGACAACATCACGACTAGGTTGTTAAGATAGTTTGCAACTAGAATGGTTAGTGATGGCTTTTGATGTGGTGTTGACACATGGCAAACACTTTTAACTAGAATGTCATTCTCGACTTGTACTTGTTAAATTTTTTAGTTCATAATTGAGAAAAATATTTTTCAATTGCAAAAAATACTTTGCAACTATTTTTGTCACTTTCAACTATGTTTTATAGTCAAGATGTAGTTGAACACATAGTTACAAAAAGGGGGGGGCGGGGGGGGGGGTGGTTTCTACTAATGGAATGACCTAAAATAACCAAGAATAGGCTAAGGTATAATAGCCTAGAGTAACAAAAAATGACCTATCGTAGAATAACCAATAATAATTTAAAACAACCAAAAGTAACTTACAATACAATAGCCAATAATACCTTCCTATAAAATAGCTTAAAATAACTTATGGTAGAATAGCTTAGAATAACCAAGAATAGCTTGTGGTATAATAGCCTAAAATAGTAAAAAAACCTATAGTAGAATAACCAATAATAACATAAGGTAGAATAATTTAGAATAACCAAGAACAACCTACAATAAAATGATTTAAAATAACAAATAATAACTTGAAATAACCAAAAAATAACCTAGGATATAATATCCAATAATAGCTAACAATAGAATAATCAATAATAGCTTAGATAGAATAATTTAAAATAATCAATAATAACTTATGATAAATAACCAACTAGTAGATGAATATTGTGAACCTACATGACTTGTAATGACACCATTATCAACTATACCCCCTACCTATGTAATGTCAAGGTGATTGCAATAAGGTGGGATCCTAACTTGGTGTGCCTAATAACTTAAGAAGCTCCAAAAGAAAATTTCAATGTTAAAAAAATATTTTAGAAAAAATCTTGCCATAAATAATATAAAATTTAATTTAATTTTAAAAAAAAAAAAAAAAAAACACATTTGAGGACCAACCAACCTTTATCAAATTCAAAAGGTGCATAGAAGGTCGTAGGAATGGGAGACACAAAAAGTAATAACACAAGGATGACATACATACATGTGCTTGTGTCAACATGACAATTTTGAAGTTGTCCAATAGTTGACACGCGTCTCAAAATAAACTAAAAAGAAAATGTTGTGGATGGTTCTACATGTATTAACAAAATGAAGAAGAGCCACACAAGGTGATGTGAAGATGATGTCAATAACAAGTTTGATTTTTTAAAAGGTTTTGTGGGGGGGGAGGTAGTCCAATCAACTCTACAATGAAATGGCACCATGGATTTTGGATGAAGTCAATGCCACAACATTTGTAAAATTTGCACGAGATACTCTTGGTGTGAAAGGACCCCCAAAAAAATGAAATGATCGTCTTTTATTGGTCAACCATTGACTATTATTGATTGATCCACCACAATTACACGTGGCATTTATATATTTTCATACGCAGATTGTTTAATCTGGGTATGAACAGACAAAACTCAGCATTTAATGCACAAAGTTCGAGGTAATTATGGTAGTTGTACAGGTAGGAGCAGTGAAAATATATGCAGCAGCAGTGGAGGCGGTCAGGAAAAAGGAAAGAGGGGGGTCAAAATAGGATGAAACTCAGGCCCACTTTACACTAGGAGTCAGAGCTGAAAAAACTTTGGGCCAACTTCGAGCTTTTTTGGCCCCAAGTTAACTAATAAATGCTAGAACATTGACCTCAGGATATTAATAAATGCTGGAACATTGGCCCCAAGGGTTGCAAATTAGGGTCCCAAATTGGATGGTATCCTTTTTTTCCAGCCTTGGGGGCCAATACAAGGCCATCATAAAATTCAGCATTTATTAGTAACTTGGGGCAGATTGAAAAGATTTTTTTTCTATTTCAGCCTTGACTCCTAGTGTAAAGCCCTTGGGGCCAATTTTCAACTTTTGCACCAATAGCAATGCTTGATTTGGGTTGAACATTGGCCCAGACTCCTAGTGTAAAGCCCTTGAGGCCAATTTCAACTTTTGCACCAATAGCAATGCTTGATTTGGGTTGAACATCGGCCCTGACTCCTAGTGTAAAGCCCTTGGGGCCGATTTCAACGTTTTCACCAATAGCAATGCTTGATTTGGGTTGAACACCGGCCTTGACTCCTAGTGTAAAGTGGGCCTCAGTTTACCCCCAAAAAAATGGTGCATTTCTGAGTTTCACAACACCCCTCCTTGAAGACTAATGTAGTTTTTTGCAAGTTTTTTTTTGAATCTCACCTGGTTTTGGACCAAACTCAAGGTTTTGGTGCTGTGTTTTCCTAATTTTACCCAAAACTCTATTAGATTGGATTGTAACTAAACTACTACTATTCTAGATAGGTACCCTATTGTTGGTCCCATTTAGTTAGGTGTGGTGGGTTGCAACTCAAAGTGCAATTTCATTCTTGTTTTTCAATGAACCATTTTGATTGACACAACACAAAATTCTTAAGGATTTTGCAACTTGCACACTTCCCAAAACATAAGTCGGCACTCACTTGTCCCAACCCAAGATAGAATCATAAAAAGTACTTCTCCCTTTGGCCGACCTTCTAGAAGAGTGTGAGAGTTGTTCGGCTTTTTTACCCCAAGCTTATTTATCCAAGTGTGGTGGTGGTGGTATTGGGAACATCTTGGGGGACCACATTGGAAAGTTGGGGAACATGTTGGGAACACAATGAGAACTTGGTGAGAACACACTAGAAGCCACAAAATCCAAAACTAAAATCCAAACATGATGTCACTAGGCCTATCTCTTGGCTTACTTGAAACAAGTAGAAGTGGGACTCTCTTGTAGCTATAGATGAGTGAACTAAGATCTAGGTGGTTGCCCAATTCATTGGGTCCCTCCCCCCAATCCACAAAAATCACACCCTTCCTCCTTGCATTGGGTGACCTAGCATCATCAAATCCCAAAATTCATTTAAATTATTTTATAAATATACGAAATCAAGGTTTTGGAGTTTAAAAAAATCGAACCCTTTTTTTCAGGCTTAATTAATTTGGCCACTAAGAGGCCTCACTAAAAAAAGGGAAGGTAAGAAGGTACCAACACGAGGGCTCCCCTTGACCCACCCACCTAGCCACCCCGAGAGGGCAAAGAAATTGAATCTCTTGGATGAGAGGAAAGTCTTTTTCTTTTAATGTGTTCATCCCCCATTTTTGCCTTCACTAATACCCCACTCACTCCACAATTGTGGGTACCATAATATTTTTGAAAACAAATACCCCATTCACTCCATGATCGTCGGTACCATAATATTTTTTGAAAACAAATACCCCACTCACTCCGTGATGGTGGGTACCATAATATTTTTTGAAAACAAATACCCCACTCATTCCGTGATGGTGGGTACCATAACTTACCATGCGGTTGACGGTTTGACACCAGCCAAAGGGTTCAATGGAGGCAAGGTCTAGCTTCATCATGCTCAATTTGGGGGGAAAAGAACAAAGAACTTTGTATGGAAACAACAAGAGAGGTGTGAGGTATGTATCAAGAGTAGTAGAATTTAGAAGGCAAAAAAGGGAGGCCCATCCCACCTTCCCTTCCCTTCCCTTTGTGTACGAATGATGTTAGCATAGTGTCATGTTGATGTCATTTTGCACCCCCAAAAGCTAAACTAGACTTCTTCTTATAGTCAAAAGAGAAGAGGATAAACACAAGAAAGAGAGAAGGAGGAGACATATGAAATGTGTACTAGACTTGTTATGCACGTATCTCACAAAAACACACACACACGCACACACAACACAACTCAAGAGTAGCAACACTTGAAAGGCTCATCAAATGTCGACTATGTCATTCCTTTCAAAGGAAAAGGATTTGACCCAAACACCCTTTGCACTTCACCCCAAAATTCAACTAGAAATTTCGTGAGGTCAAGGGAAATTTGCAAGGTGATTTCATCAACAATTTTGGCCTATAGTGTAATTTACAAGGGGGCAGCTTCAGCATATGTCATTTTAAAATATTTATACTATTTTAATATTCCCAAAGTTTTTTCCCCCCCCCCCTTATTTTCCTTCACAATTTTCTTTTCTTTGAGGGGGAAAAAAAAATTGGGGAAAATTTTAACATTTCTAAAAATGTAATATAATGTATGTGCTGAAGCTACTACCATGGCACCATGGTGGTATGTATGTATAGACACTTTATTTTTTAAGGTCATGCCCTTCATGACAAAAGATTCATTTGATTATTGCCCTTTAGGTTTGAAAGACTACTAATATTTTGTCATTAATTATAAGGATTTTACCCTCTTTGAAGGACAACAAAGCTTGTCAACAAGTAGGCAAAATGGGTCCTTTGTGTCCTAAGTTATAGGTGAGTGATGATTTGCTTGAGAGTTTAGAAAATATTGTTTTAAATATAATTTAGTGTGATTTTTAGGGGAAAAATCATATATTACAATGCTAGAGGGTTCTTAATGAAAATTTGAAATTCCAATCTTGTAATATGTAACAAATACATCACAAAAATATTGAGATATATTTATACATGTGAATATAATTTGTATTATGGTAGTATTCTATAAACACCAAAATATTGTCTTGCAAAAAAAAAATTTCTACATCTATAAAAATTCTATAACTATAACTAAATTTGTATGAGGAGCAATTGATTTATTTTGATCAATATAAGTTCAATGCATCTTTTGACCAATTTATTGGCCCATTCATTAACAATGACTATTCAAAATGCATCTACTTGGGTTGTGTTAAATCTACTAAATTTTCCCACATTAGAAAGCACCTTAAGTTTTTAAGAAATCACATTCAATCAATTTTTAAAGTGTTAAAAATGACATATGCTATTGCCATATGAAGTTTATTTGTGAATACAAACATGATAACAATGTGATTTTTTAGTTTGTGTGTAAGGTGTGTTTGTGAGTGAAGAATTAGTAAACATCATTGTAAGATTCAAATACAAATCCAAAACAAAGTATTATGCGTCAAAACCCAATAAGGTTATAATCAACATGGACAACCCAATATGCCAAATACCCCAAGATTCTTCTTCTTATATGTAACAAACACTCATTATATACTAATCTACAAGAGGAATATTATATAAAATTAAACCACAGGAAGAAAATTTCTAATACTAAAAAAATTGGAAATACATTATCATTTTTGTTGGACACTAAGCAAATCGACAACCATGTGTGATGTAAGGATGATCACATGTTCTTGCCATGTAAACACCCATAAACAATTATGTCAAATCAAACAAAACCCTATTTGGTCACACATTTTAATTTTACAAAGTTGTATGGTGACATCTTTTTTTAGATGCAAGTGCATATCCTTGATCCTTGCTATTGGCACTTTATCTAGAATTAAGAAAAGCATGAAAAAAAAATAATTTAAAAGAAAAAATCCATAAAAATGTGGACAACATTAATTAAACTACAAAATATTGTACAAAGAGAAGCAAACAATATGACAAAAAGCTAACAAAATGATCATATAAGTTTTTTTATAAAAATACCATAATCCTTGAATGGATATCACAAATGTTTGTCAACTAAAGAACTTCAACATTATTTTTTGAAAACTTTGGCATAGGCAATATTATTAACAAGAGATACATAATTATAACAAGTATGCAATAGTCCCAATGTGTTTAGACCATGTGTGCGTTTAGGTGTTTGGTCTTGTAAACCTAGATTCAAATCTCCAATCTAATAGATTTCAATTACATTAAAATTTGACATTGTGGGTTTTTTTTAACATTTAAATAAATAAATAAATTTATGAATCCATTTACGGAGTATGGTAAAATTAAAAAAGAAAGAAAAAAGAATATAAGAACCAAAATAGCATATAAATGCAATGCCAACACATTGAAAAACAATATTAGCTATTGGAATTAAGGTTGCCAAGAGGGATGTCTTGACATGTTGTAATTAGAAAAACCCCACACCATTTCTTTCTCAAATTTATTGTTTTTCGTTTGGGTTAAGGTTCAACTTACCTTATCTCAATGTGCATGTTGCTTTTCCTAACATGTTTGGTGTCCTTCTTGATGCCCTTGTTGTGCTTCCTATTGTTCCTTGTTATCCTTCCCAACACCCATGATTGTCCCCTATTGCTCTTCATCGTCCATCTTAGTGCCAATTGTTTTCCCTTGTTAGTCCCCATTGTCCTTCTTCAGGTGCCATCACCTTTCGTCATCCTTAATCATTCATCTATCACCCCCCAAAAAAATCATTTCACCTTGGCACCCCTTGTTGCCTTCCATCATCCCTTGTTGGACTTGATGCCCTTGTCACCTAATTTAAAAAAATAAAAATAAAATCCCATTGTGCCTCGGTGCCCAAATACACACACACATCTATATATATATATATATATTCACCTTCCATTGCTTCGAACACCTTCATCATTGGCTTGTCATTCCCTTCACCCATCATTCCTCATCAACATATGGGCATTTTCCCATCTTTGTCTAAGCCAAACCTAGGCGTCCCCTAAACCTCCTCAACATAATTTCGACCTATATTTTATTCAAGACACTCAATTTGATATGTCATGGAGGTCCATACAACATCCTTGGGGAGCGCAAGGGACATTATCCAAAATCCCAAGGTTGGCAATATTGATTGGATTTCAAATGTCCTATGTTTGGAACTTACATATTTCTTTCCAATATTTGTAAATCAAAGTTGAGCTTGTTACTTAATTCAATGTTTGTTTTCCAACATGACCTTATAACATTGGTCCAATGTTTGTTTTCTAACATGCCTAAATATAACATTGAGTCGAGGTTTGTTTTATTATTATTTTCCTTTATAAACATTGAGGCCATGGTGTTGCATGCATAACAATCCTTTTCTTTTATTTTTTGGTAAAATTTCACATTGTTGCGAATTTTTTTAAAAAATTAGTCAATGACTTTTGGATATTTTTTTAAAATCAAATCCTTTTTGGAAAAATGACCAAATATTTAAGGAAGTAGTCAAAAATAAATAAGGATGTTTAGTTTTCTTCTTTCCATGTTTTGTTAATAGCCAAATTTGGTTAAATTTTCTTATGGATGATCACCATTTCACATAGATCACAAAATTGGGGGAAAAAAATGATGCATAATTTTTGTTGATAAATAGGAAAATTACAAGACATTAAATTCAAGGTTAATCTTCCTTTCAAAAATATAAATGGTGTAACAATGGTATCTTAAACATTTAAGTTTTTTTAAATGTTAAAGATGAAAGTGGAAAATGGGAATTACTATTTTCTTAGTGTCAATATTCATAAACATGGCATGAATGTAAAGAAAAAAGGATAAACCCAACAAGATCTCAAAATAGCTATTTAATTTTTAAAATGAAAATTGGAAATATATGTCATAAGTGTTGACAAATGTTATAAGAATATTAGAAACACATATATTTTGAGCTTTGGAGTTATAAATGTAAAATGTAAGATCATACCCAAACTTTAATTTTCTATGAAAGCTTTTTGCAATCTTGTGAAAATTTGGGAAATTTTTTGTCATGGATTCAATGATTTTCTTAAATTAAAAACGCCAAATTTTCTTTAAATTCCTTTGAAATTGCCAAATTTCTATACACAGTTTCAAATAGGTATCCATTAATGTATGAATATTTTTATGTTTTTTTTAATGTTTTTTTTAATAACCAAATTTGGTTAAATCGCCTTATGGATGATTACCACCTTGGCTACATCACAAAATTGAAAGGAAGACATTGATCATCAGACATGAATGACAATATATAATCATTAGGGTAATGTCAAACTACAAAATATTGAGTTGAAGAATATCATCAAGTTTACATAAGTACCTAGAAACTTGCAATGGTGGTAAATGTTGTGGGGACAATGTTGACAAGTATTTATTCAAAGTTGAAAATACATTGGATTATAAAAGCTCAAAACTAATAAGTTTGAAAAGGGAAAGAAAAATGTAAGACCTTGATTTTTCATGTTATGTATTAGAATGGAATTGATGAATATAATCTAAATTGAAGTGTTCATGGCCTATGTATGTATTATCATGCATGTAAAATTGTTCAAATGAAGAGTTTTCTCAAAGCTAGTATAGGGAGAATTTTGCATAATCCTTCATATAATCATCTATTGACAATTCTAGCTAACTAAAATGTGAAAGATCGTATAAAAACCTAACAAGATGAGAGGAAAATGAAAAGAGATGAAATGAGGAAATAGAAGATATAGGGTTTGGTTTAGGGTTTATTTTGATCATATAATGTGGATTTCATTGAAACGACAATATTTTATTGCACCAACATTGGCCTTAAGGGTTGCAAATTGGCCTCCCAAGTTGGTAGGTATCCTTTTTATGCCTTGATGCCCAAATTGAAGTCATAAAGTGGTAGATTAATTTAATTTAATTTTTTTAGCCATGATAATTAGTGTAAAGCCCTTGGAGTTGATAGTAATTGCACTAATAGGAATGTTTGATTTGAATTCAACCTTGGCTTTGACTCCTAGTGTAAGGTGGGCCTAAATATCTTTGACAAAAGTATGATGAACAATTATTTTTTTTGAATAAATTTTTTTTTCTTTGTAACAATAGGACAATTTTCTTCTTTTTCCTTCCAAGATCTTTCTCCTTCAACTATTTTCTTTTCCTTTCCCTTTGGAATGCATTCTTTCTCTTTTGAATTTTTTTCCTTTATTTTAAGGGAGATAATGCGCTCATTTTATTTCTTTTTGATGAGGGAGTTATTTTCACACATTTTTCGAAACATGTCACTCTCCCCAAAATACAAACATAGATATGTTTTCCTTTATAGTTTATATACTTACATGGAAATCAACTTTGGGCAAAATATGTGGAATAAAATGTGATGCAATTTGGGGCATCTTGAAAAACATGTTGGAGACTTGGGTAATATGTTGAGAACATCATTGATTACTTAGTGGGAACACCAAAATCCACAAAGGGAAAATGATGTGCCATCATGGGTGCATGTTAAGCTGTTGCATTGGTTGCATGAAAATTATAATCCTACAATAGTTTGCCACCATTTTTAACATGGGCTAATACCCATGCCTAATAGTGTGGGTACCTATTTCTTTTTTCTATAGACATTTATTGGTGATCTCTAGCCACTCTCTTCTTTGGAAGAAAGTGTATAAGTTTATATTTCTTTCCAACTACATTCTCTTATGTAATAGATGGAAGAACAAAAAATCCTCTTTGAGAAGCATGAACATTTATTTATTTTGACAACCTCCCTCTCTTCTAGAATGGGTGGACTTTTTCTTCCCCCTCCAACTACTTTCTTTCTCATGTAAAATGGTGATCATCCATAGAAATATTCAGCCACATCTATTTATACAACAAATTTGAAAATAACATTTAAAAAAATCATCTTTCTATATTTATAACTACCTATTGGAACCAAATATATAAATCTGGAAAGTTATTAAAATATGAAAAATTATACTCCATTTATTCAAATTTTTGAAATTGAAACCCCCCAAAAAAAATTCATTTTTGCATTTTTACTTTCTCAATTTGGCCATTAGTTTAAAAAAAGGCAACTCCTACCCTCCTCGTTTTTGAAAGCCATGGACACATGTAATTTTTAGTTTTCTTTTTAGTCTCTCTCTTTTCAAATGGGTGAACATTGGTTTTTTTTTTCCCCTCTTCAAATTTCTTTCCCTTTTGGAATGGGTGGACAATTTTTGTTTTAAAAAAGAGAAAATAATCCATTGCAAATAAGACTAGAACAAAAAGAATGGAGTGACTTGGGAGGGGGACCACACCTTGGTCAACCATAACCACACAACTTACCAAATAACAATGCCAAGTGTTAAGTGGTTAATAACACCGTTTGATTTTTTGGTCATCATGTTTGCAAATTGCGTGATGTGTTCCTAGACTTTGTCAAAGTTTTCTAGAATCTTAATCTCCTTCATATTTGAGTTTCTTGGTTTGTATAGTAAGATACACAAGAATGTTGTAAAACCCTTTTCAAGGTCAATGTCCTTTGGGAATACTTAGATGTTTGGACAATTACCTTACATCAACCCACCGCCAACTAAACATTTTTGTCCATTTTAGTAGTTTCTTCAAGCTTTTCTTATGACTCTAATAAGCCATTGATTTTTCCTAATTCACTTGTGTATCCATTAAGTACATGATCACCTTATGGTCCTTCTCTAACCTCCTCCTATTCTTGTTCATCTCTGTACGTGCTTTTTGAGCTTTAGGAACTTTCCATTTCATTAATGGATGTTTTGTTACCCCCGAGTTTCTTTAGTGACCAAGCCATGGGAATAATCTCTACTATTTGTTCAATTTGAACCCTTCTTTTTGTAATTAACACATTTTATACTTGTTTGACCAAAATGATTTTTGCTCTTTGTAAATTGAAGATTAAAGGACCTTGTTATTGAAATTTAAGTTCCCATTTTTATCACATGTGCCCTTAAAGTTTGAATGGCATCTTGTGAAAGTTGGGTAGTTTCCTTTTGATTAGGTTCTACCAAGTTCTCTTAAATCAGTCACTCCCCAATAGTTGAAATTTCACCTCTAGTAGGCTTATATGAATTTTTTTTACCACTTTTGTGAAACCTTCATTTTCAACTAGTGGTTTGGTCTTATTGTTTTGTGAAAGGTGCAAGGACACAATAATAATGCCTTTTTTCCATGTTTTTGTCTAGTTGCAATCTATTTTCTTCCTTCATTTTCTTGTTTGATGTTTTTATTTCCTTGTTTCAACCCTTCTTTTCCTATCCAACCTCAAGGAAGGTTAGATGAAAGTTTATAAGCTTGGAAGACCCAAGAGTCACCAATAAGATATGAAAGGATGTTATAGAAATGGTGCCTTAAATGGGTACCTCTCGAAGGTAAATGCTATTTTCATTTCTTCCCTTTGTCACACCAATTGTAAATACCCATCCTTTTTTGGGTGCATAACCACACAAAACCTTAAAATATTCCTTTGTTAAAGTCTTCTTCCAAAACTTTACCCACGTGATGAACAACCATCCTTCCTAACCGTCTATACTCTAAGGGTAATGTTATCAAGGTGCACCAAATTGGGATTTCAACCCAATTGAAATTTTTGGGTTGAACATAGGAATTGATTTTTGGTATATTGTGGTCCTTCACAACATCTTGTGCGGGGTAAATATTTGCAATTTTCTTATACCTTAAGGCATAATATTTCTATCCATATCCATTAGAGAATTGATTATTCTAGTTTGCACAAGCAATTACCATATGTTGAGTGTGGTACTTGATCTCCCAGTGGAACACCTTGACCACCATCTCCTCCTTGCAACATTTGTTCAATTTCCTCAGTCTATATATTTTAATGATTGCAATACAAACTTAGAAGCAAAAAATTTCCTAGCATTGCATAGTTCATCGGTTGAATCTTCCATCACTACTTTAAATTGTGTTAAAAGCCTCCATTAACCCATTTGCCTTATTCATGTTTGTGTCCTCTTCTATTGAAACACCATTTTATCCACATGTTGCCTCAACTTGCACATGTACACCTAACATAATGGGTGCTTGCAATACATCTTTAAATGCCATTGTTTTTATTAAGCAACACCGCAACCCACAATTTAAAAAGGTAAGTTAAAAGTTGAAGAAGTAAAACTAGCAATCAAGATCTAAAACCTTAAATGTTGCCATCTTCTAAACATGACTACCATTATTAGTTTAGTGTGATCAAAGTTCAATGTGAGAGAAAACAAACATTCATAGGACAATTAGCAAAAAAACCTAAGGAGAAACTCAAACATTAAACATTTATTAATCTTTAAGAAACCTAATGCTTATGCAATTGTAACTTTCCGAAGATGCCGCCCAAACCCATGCCTAAGTAATTTTGTGTGTCATAAGTAATAATTGTCCAAATTTTATTTAACAATTTGGAAGACTTATTTCTATGAGGGCATTAATGAATGAGCTTCATTGGATATTTTTTGAGTTTTTCAACTTTTTTTCTTTTTTGGGATGAGTGAAGTTTTTATTCCCTTTACTCACCAAGTATCCCAATGAGCTTCAAAAAAAAATCTTGGAAATCTTAGTAATGTTTCATTTGTGTTCTCAAACTTTTGCCCTAAATGCAAGCATGTTAAAGTAGGCCAATCCATGATGTTTGGTTTTAAAGTGAAAGTAGCCATAAAATATGTTTTAATGTAATTTTTAAAATATATAATTTAGTTCAATGATCAATATGAGGATGTTGATTTTATTATAATTTAATAAATTATGTTTAATGTTTTAAATATGAATCTAGATTTTTTAAATTGAAATGTAAGTAGATGCAAGTATATGTCCCATATTGGTTTCAAATACATGAAAGTAGGGCTTTTAATATTATTGGCATTAAAGATTTTTTTTCTATTTAACTCATTTCACCACCTATGAACCCTTCCACTCTCATTGATACAAGTGCAAAGTTAATGTTAGAAGCCCAATGCATGGATTTTATTTGATCAAAATCTCACCAAAATTAGATTGGGCATTGCTAGCCAATAGACCATTTACAAGTTCTTGAAAAGCCTTCACAAATTTTTTTTAAAAATTGAAATGGATTTTTTATTGCCCACATTTTTTTCTTCCTTTTTAATCATTTGGGGTTAATGACTTTTCTAAGCATTGAATGAAACAATGTTTAAACCAATGTTGTTTGGTTATCCAATTTTTTATTTAACCTTTGGATATCTATATATATATATATAATCCAATATTTGAAAATTGACCTTTGAATGGGTCCATATGCACATGTAGATGGGGATAAAAATAACCTCATAAATAAATGAAATTTCCAAAATAAAAATTGTGCATGAAGAGTTTTCAATATATGTTCTAACACCATACATGTTATTATTATTTTCTTCAAGCTAAACAATAGGTCTGTCATGTGGTGTTGCACATGTTTAAACAATAGGGTTTAGTCAATTGAAAAAAATTCATTAAAACAAGAATGACCACTCTTACATCATATTCAATAACAAGATGAATTACATCCCCACACCCCACATAGTCTTTCATAACCCATAAGGATTTGAAATGGGGATCCATCATGATGGCAAACATATTGCAAACTTGATGGGAATCAAAATCTTTCAAAAACTAGATGTAGGGTTTGAGCACCTCAACAACTTTTTGCTACATGTTTTTGCTCAAGGGGTGGAGCTCAACATCAAATTAGTTAAAAGTTTCATTCCCATTAGCAAGAGGATTTGTTTCAACTTCCAAGCCACAATTAAGCTAATTACAATAACCAATGCATCTAATAGTAGCTTGTTATTTTTCAACTAGTTCATCACACATGTTGTTACAACATGATTCAAACATTGAGCAAATAACTTTTTTAATGGCCCACATTTTGAAGGTTTTAAGAATTGTTTGCCATAAAATGAGTTTTATATACCTTCCATGAAACAACTTCATGACTTGCTTGAATTCCCACCTCTCCTCAAATATGGTCACTTTGTTGGCAAATCTTGTTTTGATATTAATTTTTAGCTTTTGGTGTTGCATCCCACCATCAATGCATGGCTTCCCCCACCCATCTCCCTTTCATTAATATTTTTGTTCATGTAATTATTTTTTGCAAACCAACTTGAACATCCTTCACAGTTACTTAAATTAGACCTAAAAAACCTTGTTGTTGTTCATAACATATTGACATGATTAGACATCACATACCCAAGCAAATACCTTCAAAACCCACAATGTTTTTGACAAGTTGCCACATTGTAGATGCGCACTTTCAATGCTTGACAAGTTTCTATGAAAATTTGTGTTTACATCACATGCATCTTCATCAATGCCACCCACACTTTCAACCATAAACAAAATAAACAACAGTACATGGAAACATGCATTGAAATAAAAAAGATTGGAATGTGTGTAATGGGCCAATTTAATGTAAATTTTTTTATAAAGATGTGATATGAGATAGAGGTGTATGCACTAATGAATGGTTCATTTTTTTGAAAAAAAATAGTCCTCACACAATCCATTTTAGAGTGTTAAAATTGGTAGTATAATCTAGCATCACTTGTTAAATAGTAAAAATATTCATGTATCAAAATTAATAAAGTCCATATCAATAGGAGCCCAAACAAAGATTCCAAAAGTATGTAATTGTGAATTTATTTTTTTGAAATTATAGAAAAGACAACAATTCCAAGGAGTCATGAAAATATGGCTCAATTCTAACCATTCAAAAGTCCTTAATAAAAAATTGGTTATGATTTTGTATAGAATGATTTCACATAAAAAATTATTATTTCATGTTACATTACATATTGAGTCACTATAAATAATTTAGAATGAAATTCAATATGAACCTTTTAATATTATACCATTATAGTTAGGCTACCAATCCATATTTTTTGACTTCACAAGTCCACTATTAAAAATGGGTGTATTTTTGTCAAAAAATAATTATAAATATAATTTCATAAACAAGTTGTTAATCCAAAACCAAATCCCCATGTTTGACAAAATGAAGATTATGTGTTTTACTAAAAGAGATTAAAACAAGATGGATATTGCAAAAACAAAAAAAACGTCACAAAAATGAACCACTCATTTGTGCATCTACTCATAGATGGCATGTGTCCCTTATTATCATACCTATGAGTGATGTTCAACATTTTTTTGTGTCAAATATTTATTTGTTTTAATAATGAAATTAGACAATTTCAAATTAAAATTTTCAAAATTTCAACGCATGAAAAACATCTATGCAAAATATATCTTTCAATATGTATTTGTAATAACAACCCAATGGTTGGCACTTTAAATAAATAGTTTTTCACAAGATGGGAGTTCAATTTTCAACAATTTTGACAAATAGAAATATTACTTTTTTTTTCTTTTTTTTCAACTAGATGTTTCTCGAATTAATTTTTTCAAAAATCAATCATAATACTACTTCGTTCTAATGCTAATGTCAACTCTCTAAACTATTCATTTCACTTCAAATATATTTTTAATGGTCCCGAATTTTTTTTTAAAAAATCATAAGTCTATGGAAAGTGTTGGAGCTTGGCACAAAACCCAAGGAATCCATCATCCGACAAAAAAACCCTCCACTTCCACTAGCCACCAAAAAGAGGGGGGGATTTTCATTTAAAATCACCTAAAAGACGACATAATTTTATTTATTTATTTATTTGGTTTGGGAGAGTGTCGTCACATCTATGTTTATTGGTTACAATATTAAAAGTTCGGTGAAATAATATCGTCGACATGACAAAATCTATCTAAATCTACTTAGGGATGCTCGTCATCCTAAGAAATTGAAAAAAAAAAAACTCCACACATTGGTTGGGGACATTACCTACCTATCTACCTACCTACCTACCTACCTACCCACTCAGCCAACCAGGCACCCACCATAAGAAAGAAAGCCATAGAACATCTTCCTTAGTCTACAGGCAATTACCTTGGAAGGGTCATCAAGGAACTATTGTAGGAAAGAAGGCTCAAGGTTACCTTGACTTTGAGCGTGATGTCATATATACATGTACATATACAAAATTTATACAATATAAATACACACACACACACACACACACACATGTAGTAATATCTCATATGGGATGGTCAGTTTCAGTGGGCTAGTGCTGAAATTCAACTATAAAAAAGTAAGGCCATTTCTCACTTTATATTAAATTTAAATTTAAAAATAAATTTAAATAAATTAAAAAAAAAAAGGTTTCCCACACATGGTGTTCTCAAATATTTTGACTCGAGTTTTCCATATATTTTTCTTGTCCATTATTTTTGCATCGTTATACCTTTTTCATAAGATATCTTAAAGCCTGTTTTACACTTGGAGTCAGGGTTGAAAAAACTTGGGGCCAACTTTGAGCAATTTTGGGCTTGTTGTTTGGCCTCAAGTTACTAATAAATGCTACAACATTGGCCCCAAGGGTTGCATATTGGCTTCTCAAATTTGATGGTATTCTTGTTTCAGCCTCGAGGGCCAATACAACAAGGCCATAAAGTTCAGCATTTGTTAGTAACTTGAGGCAGATTGAAAAGATTTTTTTCTATTTCAGCCTTGACTCCTAGTGTATAAAGCCCTTGGGGGGTTGATTTCAACTTTTGCACCAATAGGAATGCTTGATTTGAGTTGAACATTTGGCCTTGACTCCTTGTGTAAAGTGAGCCTAAGTTGACTACCTCTTCAAAAGTTGAAGAAGTATGATCCTAAAATTTTGGACTAGATTCGGCTTCGAGAACTTTAGTTTTTAGTAGTTTCAAATGATTCCTTTTCTTCTTCTCCTACGAGTTTCATACCGGCTGGCATTCAGCAACATGGATCAGTTTTCACATTTTCATTGCTCCAATTTTAAACTCTTTAGAATATTTATCATCTATACAGATTTACAAATTTTCATGAAATTTCTAAGAATTCTCATCACATTTTCATTGCTCCAATTTGGAAACTTTTTAGAATATTAATCCTCTATACAGATTTACAAATTTTCATACAATTCATCAAAATTCTCATGAAATTTCTGAGAATTCTCATCACATTTTCATTGCTCCAATTTGGAAACTTTTTAGAATATTAATCAT
>Ga0116229_10003477_pt1 | contig 25892 bp, 17 predicted proteins | sample S1TSphgellanicum_3_FD_87313 | JGI IMG/M metagenome (GOLD analysis project Ga0116229, IMG submission 87313) | Host-associated microbial communities from peat moss isolated from Minnesota, USA - S1T2_Fc - Sphagnum magellanicum MG | ecosystem: Host-associated > Plants > Peat moss > Unclassified... | reverse complement strand
TATTTATTTATTTATTTATAATTCCTTAGATTGCATTTGCCTGTAGAGAATGGCTGTTATTACTTCATTATATGTGTTCCTGGGTGGTGCATGCTGTAGATAGTGCTGAGTAGTACAAAAGAGCACTGCAGACAAGGAACTTTCGGAAGAAGTTGTATCCGAATCAGAACAGTGGATAGAAAAGCTGAAGAAGTTATTGTTGTTGTTATTATCATCATTCTACTACGGGTGGCAAGTTTACACAAGTCATGGATGGAGAGTTTTTTTAAAAAGTTCTGGCCACAATGAATCTGTCGCTTGTTCATTTGTGCCATTCAAAAACACTTTTTTTTTTAAAAAGTACATAAGTGGACATTTTCTTTAAACAAAGTCTTTGTTCAAAACATTCAAAAGTCTTAACTTATTTTCAGAAAATTGGTCATGTGCACAACTTCAACTTGAGGTCACACACTCTCTCTCTCTCTCTCTCTCTCTCTCTCTATTGCTTATCAAAGGGCAATGAGAGAAGAGCTGATGAGCAACTGCTTGCCACCTGTTGCCAGATATGAAAAAACCATACCCTGACAAATAAGCTTTGCCTGCCTGCCGCACCTTTAGACAACAAATGGAGACAAGCAACTGGCTGGAGGGATTCAGGTTTTCAAACCACCTCCTTTCCAGCACCAGCAGCACCACCACCACCAGCAGAAACCACAACTATACATCTACTACCTATTAGGAACACTTATACAACACTTTCCTCAAACACCTCATTGTATTGAGGTGGCATACAAGTGTCCAATGGATGGTTGCCACCCACCGCTTTCTTCCGCCTCACTCATCAACATATAAGAGTGAGTAGGATGAGGACTAATTTATCTATAAAGGAAGGTGAGTTTGTTTCTTTGGTTTGTTTCATGAGATCTCTTAAACCACCAAGCTCCCCCTCACTATGTGCTTCATACTCTTAAACCATGACATCAGCCCTCGTTCTACCTCTTGGTATGGTCGGAAAGCCCTTGATGAGTAGTGATGCACCTAAGGTGGATCTCTTAAACTACTAGGTCCCCCCCCACCATGCTCTTCGTACTCTTAAACCATTAGGCCCCTCACTCTGCCTCTTGGTATCAGTGGAAAGCCCTTGATGATGAGTAATGGCGCACTAAGGTGGTTTTCAAGGAAAACATTTCTGAACATGCCATATTTAGGCAATGGATTCTAGCAAGTGGCCAAATTTCTCATTTCCTCTCTTAGCTGTAGCCAAATTTGGCTAATCCCTCTATTGTGGATGGTTGTCAGTGTGGTTACATCACAAAAAAATAATTAAATTGTTAATTAGTTCTTTTTAATTACAAAATCCCTGATCATCTTGCCCATTAATTGCCAAATTCCTAATTGAAATTTGAGCTTTGTTTCAAAATCAGCAAGGCCAACTAAAACAAAAATCAATGGAATCAAACTTGACCCAACAAAATCCAAGATTATATTTGATCAAAAGAGTTGTACTAAGTAAGAGTAGTCTATACAGTTCAAATAATCTATTGATGATGAGACCTTTTTGCCCAATATTGCCATTTAAGGTGGTCACATTCCATCTACTATCTAGAACATGCATTTGTGGAGAACCTTGGTTGAGATCCAGCCAAATGGAAGGGGAGGGTTTAGGGTACTCCTTCCTTTGACTACTCAGCAAGACTAAGTTATGCCTCTTGGCTCAAGTTACAATGTGTAGGTGGATGCCCTGGTAGTAGGGCATTACGGGACGTAATGATCGAGGCTGGGCAGTACAGTGGGTCCTCCCACCATGTAGACTTGCCTTGTGCAAAGGGCATTCTGCAAAACAAAATGCCCACCAAGAGAGTGTTGGGCGATTGCTCAACCAGAACGTCATTCGGAGTTGAGCCGACTATTAGAAATAGGAACAGACCCTCCATGGTGATACCCTCCATGGTTATTATGGTAGTTTCTCAAGACTCACAATCATGGTTCTCAACATAACCCATTCTAAACCCATTCTAACTATTCCCACTCTAACCACAGTTCTCAACATAATTATGGTTTGAGAAATTTTGAAAAACACGGTCCAAAGAGCCAGGGTATTTTAGAATTTTAATAGGGTTTTTATTTATTTATTTTGGGCTATTGAATACCCAAGCTCATTGCAGTTCTAAGCTTATCATGATCTAGAAGCTGAGAAGTGGGATATCACAAGAAAAACGTGAAAAAAAAAAGTGTGCAACCCTAAACCCTACATCTTTAGTTGGGAAACAAGTGCCACCCTCTTAATCCAAAGGACCCCCCAAAGTAACTACAAACCGCACCTGTCCTCCAACAAAAGAAACCCATCTACCACTTGTCATGTGTGTGCTTGAGACACTGAGGAAGAAAGCCCAATCTCTTGAGGTCATATTGCTTCTTGTCATGGAAGCTCAAGTGCAAATTGGTGGCATGTATAACACATTCCTATTTTCATCTCGTGGATGAAAGAAGTCTCTTCTCATAGGTTTGAACCTAATTTACTGGAGTACCTACCTGTACTAGGTTTTATTTATTTATTAATTTTTTCCCATCATTTTTTTGATTTGGTGATAGTGGTGAATTTTTTTTGATGAGAAAAAACTTTTTCACTCTTGAAGAAAAAGCTCAATTCTCACATGTACATAGGCCTATTATTGTTTGGTTGTCATGATAGCTCAATGCAAATTAGACGAATCTATTATTCAATATGTTTTTTTTCATCTCATGGATGATTTTTATAATGATGCAATAAACATGTATACTTGACTTACCTATTCCTACCTGCATACCTATCTGCCTACATACCTACATGAGTTGATCCCCTCCTGTTAGACACTTATGACCTAACAGAAGTGAACCTGCACATTATGGAGTATGGATGAGAAAACACTCGAAGGTGTATTCCTGCCTCCCATAGGTGGTTAGGTATCCACCAGTGTTGTCCAGTTATCACATTTTAGGTTTATTTTACGGATATCAATAGAATATATTCTCATTTTTAAAAAGAAGAATATGTATTTTTTAAAAATCTGACATCTACTGCATCATCTGGTTACACATTATTTTACTTTTTTTTAAAATTCCAATTATGAATATGTCAATTTCAATTTTCACAAAATGATGAATATGCACAAATGTTATGCATATCAGTTTTCTGATTTAATTACCTACAAAAAAAAACCTAGAATCGATGTGTGTGTTGTGTGCCTGTAATGTGCACTCAAACAAAGCAGTGGTCTGTTGCAAAGTGCCAACACTCAATTGTGCTCTCGCTTTTGCAAACCCTAATCCTTAACACCTAAACCTACATGACATAATCCCTAAACTTAATGCATATTTGGATTGTTAAAATGTGACCTCCATGAATATCTCTTCTATCTGGATGCACCAGTCTGGACAAGGTTATGCATAATGAAACTATAATGTCAGATATCCAATGGTTGTGTATAGGGCTGAATATCAAACTGAATAAAAAATTAAGAATATTTATGTATATATATATCTGGCCACTATCCAAATGTGTATTCGAATTTTAATATATAACCAAACAACATTTGTATCCACCAACTATGTACACACTTGCATCTATCTACCTTCCTAATAGGAACCAAGCAGCTTACTTACCCTTCCCACATGTAATAAGCACTTACATTCACTCTCTTTCGTTACCTACACTACAACAAAAGGTGGGCACAATTCACTTTATGAATCACCCATTTTGAAGTGAATTTCAAACACATTTATTAGCATAGTTGAATTTCAACAAAAATATATATTATTTTTAGACATGCTGAAATTTTCCCACCAAAAAATTTCTCAAAAGATTTTTATTTATTTATTTATTTATTGTTTCAGTGAACAAAAATGAAGCATCTTTTGGAATGGTATCTATTCAGGATAACAAGGTAGGTTAGCAAGGTGGAATGAGGGGCAAAGGAACGCTAGGGTTTTGGTGTAGGGTAAAACCCAAGGGCCGCTCATTTTACCAAAATAAGGGCCCACATGCAGCGGCACTGAGCATGGGCCTGATTCTGGTAAAGTCGGATGACGGTTCCGTCTTCTGAAATGCCTTGTAAACAACATACAAAACAATGTACCTTGGGTAAGGTGCCCTCTGATTACACTAAAAAAATCGGAGCAAGTCTTTATGCCCAAGTTTTGTTGCGCCACAACATAGTGAGGGCGAAGGGAAGAAGCCTTCCAAAACCACATTTTTCAAACTTGTCAACAGATATTCCGTTCAAATCGAGAAGGGTCCCCTCCAATCAACAATGACGGATGTCCCTTCCAAAAATGGAAAGGACGTGCATTTGACACACACACAACCATTGTGCATCACTAAGTACGTGAAATAACAAAGGCAGAAATTTTTAAATGCATTATCAAGGCTGGGTGTTCCGAGAAGGAAGGGACTTTCTTTGATTTTCCGGACTCCTCATCTTGACTAACTACGGTTACAAAATACAAAGACTTTCAATGTGCCAACAGATGTCACACAATTCTTTTGGAAAATGTAGGTGAAAGGATATTGACATGATGGGATTCTAGTCCAGATCCCGACACTAAAACCCTTTTATGCCTGGTGATTCCATTAGGGTTTTAATATGCGCCTATGTGTGTGTGTGTGTGGAAAAAGCATCAATGAATGGGGTGGTCATGTCCCGTTCCACCCCAAAATAAACCCTTAATCCTCTTTGAAATGAGTCATCAACACATGGCAAATGGAGGAGAACTTGGGAGGAAACCATTGGTCAAATGTGTGGAAGCAAGTGTGTATATTGTGGCACACATAAGTAGGGACATATGTGATGAGTCACGAGTTTTTAAAAAAATTATATATTAAAAAAAAATTAAATTAAAAAATTTTCATTTCTTTTGCTTAAATCCCTAAACGCCTAACAAGCCAAATCTGGCTATTTTTGGACTTTTAAGTTGATGTAGCAAGCAAGTAGAAATTTAATGCTTCACCATCGAGGGTGGTCATGAGTAGGCTCCAACTGGAATGCTGAGTAGGCAAGCTCTCATCCATTTAGGGTTTAGGAGTTTAACAAATGGAAGCCATGGGTTGACCTCTCCTCACAGGGGGAGGGTGGGGGTGAGCTGGTTTTGCCTGAAAGCAACAAGGAGCCAGTCAAGTGAAAAACAAATGAGCACCCCTAAACCCTAAACCTATTGGATAGGAGCAATTTGGGCATGCATCATGGGCACAACAAGTCAAGGATAATCCATAGGCAATTAGTTGATTTACATGTCTTAAAAATCCTTAAAGTGATTTAAGAGGTTTTTTTTTTTTGGCAAGAGTGACCAGTGGCATGGTTGACAAGCCTCTAAGAGGTGCCATGCGTTTAGGGGTTGGAGTTTTGTGTAGAGTACCGGCCTAAAGCATTGCAACCACCCAACACAATGTGGGATTGCATTGCATCTGAATGGGGCATTACTCCAGGAACATGCAAAAATAAAGCCCTCCAAGTGCATTGCCTGCAAGAATCACAAGCATTTCCCATGATACACACACATCAGGTATCATGGGAAATTTTTGAAAAAAGAGGTGAGGAGATTTGGTTGGCGAAATGTCAGCTGCTGGAGCAGACTATATATTCCACTGGGCACTTTATCAAGGAGAAGCTGTCCTAAACCCTAAACCCTAAACCCTACATTTGACGTTTTTTGCCAGTGCTTTATGGTTGTTGGAGGTTTGTTTGTAGTTCTAAGGAGTAGAAGTCATGCCAAATTCACGCATCAGTGTGCTGAATCTGCACATCTATTTCTCATTGGAAGAATGGCTGGGCAACTTTGTCATCACCAAATCGTCCTGGTGTATTCTTTATGCTTGTTCACCTTGTCATGTTTTGCACCCATAACCTCCCATGTTACGAGTGCCAAAGGGCACATAACATGGCAGGTAGCATGTTAAAATAACCCATAATCACCTTGCAGCCATTGTGTAGTGCATTAGGAGGCCACCTTACATCCAAAAGAAAATTTCCATAATTCTAGAAAAATTAGTTGAACATTAGGGGGAAAAAAAAATTCCAGAATTTTCTCGATTTCTTGGTTGAAAAATCAACAAAATTTGTCAAGAAAAACAAACATTGCTTGGAATAAGTTCCCAGTGACTGAATTTTGCAGTAAAAATATGTGTATGTGGAAGTTTCTAGTATTTCAAATTTTGTTGAAGAATGTGTATCTCCACTTTTGATGGTAGGTATCATTCCAGTATAATACCAGAGTATGAAACCAGGTAGATACAAGATACCCACCACTTGGCCTTTAACCAAACGCTGGGTGGGTGCTGGGTCACAAGATAAAGGAGCAATGATGCTTTAGGTATGAGGAGGTCGGACCTATGTGCAATCCATTTACCAAGCCATCTCAACAAAGGCAATGTATGGGTTCATCCATTTTCACATTAGTGGACAAGGGTAGCAATCAATGGGTGTCTTAACCCACAAAATTTGAATGCAAAATTTACATGATGGAGTAGGACATTATGGAATTTGTACCATTCCATATTGCATTATTTGTCATGGGCAATTCTACAAGTAAAATGTGTATGAATTTTTTTGAAAAGGTCCTCTAGACATCTTCATGTTGCTCAAAGTGCTTGGAGATCATTTTCTTGTGGATAAGCTATAAGGTCAAATATGAATTTGAATGTTACAAGACATAATATGGGAATGAAAACATACACCACACAAGAACTTGTTTCTATTTTTAAATCCAAAATAATTTCCATTCTTCTTTTACTAAAACTCAAGAAGTATAATGAAACCACATTGAAATCATGGATACTACATTTGCAACCAAAACACAAATAAGAAAACCAAGACATTCTTGTGTTCAACTTTTACAAATTTTGTAAAAACTTTAAATGTTTCCTTTGATTTCCCAATTCCAACTTCAACTTATAGGTGTAATGTTTGTCTCACTCGTTTGAATCATAAGCATAAAATCCCATCTTCAAAACCACCACCCTTTCTAACCTTCTTTCTATTATGAAGCCATAAACAAACGAGTTATTTCTCTAAAATCATTTTTCAACACTTGGTTTGACACCAAAGTTTATGTTTTTCTTTTTTGATTCTAATGGTTGTAGGCAACTTCTTTTGTAACATACTCCAAACACACTTTTAAAAATAAACCCCTCAAATACACACACACAAACAAAAAGGTTATCTCTTAGTTACCATCATATAAGAAAATGGCATAAAAAAAATAAGAAAAGGTGATGCTTGAAAAAAATTTAACAAAAAAGTACATTATTTTGAAACTAGTTAACAAAACATTTTATACATAAGTTGCCTTTACATATGCAAACTTCCCTCCCTCAAATAGTTGTGCCCCATGAATTCCATTTTATGGTGTATCATAATATAGTTGCAAACGTTAACTTACACAGTCTCATTGTTTGTCATCTCCTCCTTCTACGATGCGTAATTAACCACCACCGTATTGTACAAAGTTTTTTTTGTTTTATTTGTGTACCAAACAAAATGAATGGTGAGGTTTTCCCTAACTTGATAATAGGGCCATTTTCTTACCTAGTTTATGCATTTTGACCAAGCCTTCTAAACTTTGTATACATCTTTTGCCTATTATTATAACATGTACTTTATTTTATATATTATAATCTTGGTTCACATTCAACAACATTATTTCATGATGCCTATAAATGAATTTCACCTTTGTCTTCATATTTCTAAATTAATGTTGACTGTGTATGCAAAGCATCTCCAAAATCAAAATTACATAATGATATACACGTTCACAATTTGGTTTAATGTAAAATTGTAAACATAATGATCAATTTTTAATCTTCATACCAACTTAATATTCATATTGGTCCATTATCAATTAAAGCCCTCACATGTCAATGCACACATTTCATACCTTCATTAAGAAAGTTCCAACAAATGTCCACTTAAAACATTCACATTTCCCACTCCCACTCCATTTCAAATTAAGAGTTGTTAGACCACAAAAAGAATCTCCATGGTGATTTCATGTAAGTGTAATAGGAAAATCAAATTGTGAGAACATGCATGCTCTAAGGTTTGCTTGCTTGCATGATAATTGCAATGATTGTATGCTTTGTTTTGTCATATGGTTGTTTATCATTTCCGAAATGATTTCTTTCTAAAAATTTGTACTTGCTACAATGAAATGGTTTTTGAGTATACCTAAGCCAATTTGACATCGATTAAATTAGTTGTATTTTCTTTTGAATTTTTTAAATAAATACCCAACATGTATTTGTTTCTAGCAAAATGAAATTGAAAATATTTATTGTTGTCCACTAATAATTAATCTCAAAGCAACTATCATAGCCTTCACTTGACTGCATGACCAACTTCCAAGATAATTAACAAGAAAATGTATTTCTCCATTTAAAATGAAGCCAAACAAATTTCTTTCCATTGGGTTGAGGGCAAGTCCTAAACATTATAGGAGCTTGAAGAATTGAAATATTCATTCACACAAAGTGGGAATGTATGGGAGTCAATGGGAAACACTCCAAAAACTCCCAAGGTGAATTCCTACTTTGGGAGTTGGGACTCTCCAAGAGCTTGAAATGTTTAAAATGTTTAAAATATTTTTGAATAGAATGATTTTTGGATTGTTGAAAAAAAATGGCAAATTTTCCTCAAAAAAATAGCAAAGTTAGATAAATTTATTATAGAAAAACAAAAAAATGACAAAAAAATTTCCCTCAAACAACTAGTCGTGACAAGAATGAAAAATGATTAAGAAAATGATATTCAAATGGTATAAGATTTCCTTCAAAATCTATATGATTAGAGCTTCAAATTGTGTTTTGTACATGTTGAGATGGTGAATAAAGGGAATCCCATACATAGGTCATGGGACACTAAACATGAAGGGGATTCAACATGACTTACTTGGAAAGTAATTAATGAAGCAAGAAGTATGTAAAATGGTGTTCAACCCTTTTGGTTTTTATGCATTTAGTTGATATCTTGAATTTTTTTGTGAGAAAGCAATGATAGAACTTTCAAAAGACATTTTTTGTGGCCTTGCACCAAAATAAACTTATCTTTGTAAACTTTTGTAATCTATTCATTTGTAAAACATATGAAAATTGTGGTGCATATGATGTTAATAGGACTTAGTTTTTAGTTGCTTGATCTATGATAAAGTTTAGAGACAAAGTTCAAATGCCATTGAAGCTTAAACAATATGCATCTTGACAAAAATGATGTCCAAATTCCTCCTCTCTATTCATTGGAATCTACACATGTTCCACACCTATGTCTTTCCCATTTATTTGTAGAATAGTATAGTTCCTAGACATTATGCGTATTCTTCTCAAACTACAAAAACATTGTTGGCAAAATAAAGTTTTTAGTGAGAATCTATTCAATCCTAAGCCCCACATCTCTACAAATTCATAAAACAATTTTCAAACAAATCTAATGAAATTTAACCTTCCTTATTATTCCATTGAAGGATTTCTATACAATGACATATAGTATTACATTATAACTCCAACACATGTTTGTCAAGTAATTAATTATTTTGAAGATTCCATGTTGAAATTAAAATAATAAATTCCACAAGATTTCCTATTTTCTATTTTCCTTCCAAAAAAAAAATTTCTTGAAAAAATATTTTTTGGGTGAAATTTACACCAATTTTCTACAAGTAATATGATTAATGTTGAAGTTACCAAGGTGTTATGGTTTCTACCCTAAAATATTTTCAAGGATTTATAAGAAATTATTAAGTGGTTAAGTAACAGAAACAATTGTATTTATATTTTGTTGCATATAATATTATGAAGAGTGTTAAATATGGGAGTAAATTTGCATTCCAAACAACCAACAAATTGTTTCAAAATTTTAAAAAATAAAAAATCTTGGAAAACATCAAATTTTAATACTCCATTCATATGATATGATAACACTTAATTTATCATAAAAGTAAAAGCAAATGGTTATTTTGTGTAGTATGAAATAAACGTCAATTTCTAACCATTCATTTTAGAGCCTTGCTTCTTACATTTACAACCATTTAGTCTACCTTTTGGACACATCATGGCTGAAGGCCAAAAGTTAGAGTGTTTGAGCTAACTTATTAATAAATATAAATAAAACACTTATGGTAATTGTAGTCATTGCTAAGCATTATAATGTAGGTAATGCTAACTAATTGGGCTAATTATTTTAGTTAATTTCTAGGGCGAGTTTATTTGTTGAACAACCTCCCATCTATTTCTTTTTTGCCTTGAATTTTAAACACAACAACCTTTTTCAATAAAGTTAGAAATATTCCTGAAGTAAATCACTATTGGTCAAACTTTCAATATTTTGGCCAATTGTAAACTTAAAGCCAAAAGATGACTACTTGGGTTTGTGGGATTTAATTGTATTACCTCCTTTTGTACAATGGAACTATTGGACAACATGGTTGCCCAATTGTCCCTATGGTATTTGAAAGATATTTTTTGCAAAACTTAAAATGACAAATAACTCTAAAGTATAATTGTTGGTTGTTATGTTGACATCTATGCAAACAAACAAAAAAAAAATTGAGTTGAATCAATGACCATTTGCAAGATGATGATGGGTCATGAATCCTATGTTCAATGTTATGACTTTTCATGGCCAAAACATGATACATTAAATAACCAATTTAGCTTTATTCTCACAAAGCAAACAAAAAGTAAAAACACAATATTTTTGGTAGGGTTTTTCACTAAATATGAAATTATAAACATTAGATTTATAGGTTTACCATGTCCTATGTCCTTATAAAATCTATGCATGATTTTTGCTTATTGGATTAAACTCAAGTTTAAAAGTAAAATAAAATTAATATCACATTTAAGTGGGTTAAGTATATTATGACAAATGAAAACACAAATTTTGAACATCACAAACTTTCCTAAGACATTAGACATAACAATATTGAAAACCAAACCAAATTTCTCTACAAATTTATTTGATTAAAAAAAAAAAAAAAAACCTCGCTTCCAAAGCAATTTTGAATTCTTCAAATGTATTTTCAAAATTCCATAGTAGTTGAGGTGAAACACATTACTTTAAAAATACCCCATTATTTCATAATTGTATCCATTGAAACAAAAAATAGTATCACCAAATGTTTAAAATGGTTGTATTGAAAACACTTATTCCTCGATTAAATGAATTGAACTTTTGGTGTATAATAATCAAAGACCCCAATTTTTGCAATGCAATGCTCACCTTTGGTGTTTACTTTTATCATATGTCCCTTGATAATGTTTCTTAAAAAGTGTTCATTTTGTCCACATGAACAAATTATGATCAAGGTTTTTTTTTGTTTTTTTATTATAAATTATATTTTGCAATATAACCACAAGAGTGATCATGCACAAGAGGAATTAGCCAAATTTGGCTACAATTTAGTGAGGAATTTTTTTTTAACAAAATTAATCTTGCTATATTTTGGGGACCTCCTTGAACCTATTGTGGAAATATGGAAATTTCAATCCAAAATAAAAAATCCTCAAAATCTAATGAGTTTGGCACATGTTTTCACAAAAATCCTTTGTGAATTTGGTCACCAAGTGGTGAAAATTCACCAAAAAAAAAAACACCTATTACTAATTGTTGAAATTATAATCTTCTAAGTTCTTGGTTGTTAACAATGGTGTTTGGTGCTTTACCTAGTAGTTATCTTGCAATGAAGCCTTTTTTTTTTCGGCCTATAACAAATAAGACATCTAAGTAAGAGAGCCTAACTTTAACAATCAAACCCTCCAACTCTAGAACTACTTCTTTTGATAGAAAGAGAATTGATTTATAATTGTAATTTTAACATTATTAAGGCATATGAACACAAAAGAAGCTTTTAAATTTGTTTAAGTGTCATTCATTGTTTTGTCTAACCACAATTTTTCATCCAAGACACACCTTTTAATAGCACATTCGGGATAGGTATTGACCTTGATTAATGCCTTAGGCTCTTTGATCCACAATTTGAAATGAAATCAAGCTATAACAAAAAGAACATGGAACAAAAACAAGCTAGTCCCAAATATAATCATTAATTGAATCAACAATTGTAGCATGATCTACCTTATGAAATCCTTCATTTTCATCTCCACCTCAAATGCTCATATCTACGAGTTTCAACAATCAAGTCACTCCAATTTCGCCCTTATAAACCAACTAGTCTTATGATGGCACTTCCAACATATGATAGAATTCACTTGCCAACATGACCATGATGATCCCTTGACATAGAGATGAAGAACCCAAATAGTAAACAAACTTGGACAACAATTCAAGCTTTCTAACACATGATACCACTATAGTCCCACAATTTGAATACTAACTTTCCCCACACACACAAACAAAGTATATATTATATAGTTTGAGTTGACTGAGAAGGAGTTAACAAAGGTCAAATTTGTGCAACAAGATTAACAAAAGGATTTGCCAACAATGTGTGAACCTTTCCCCATTACAAATCTCTTTCGAAGTTCCTAAGTACGTAGGTACTTTCTCCGTTCCCACAATAAACAAACATGATTACAACAACACCTAAACAACATCACAAATATAAAGTCATCAAACCACTTCTGAAATCCCTAGAGCCTCTCATCACTTCGCCAAAATTGATCCCTATGGTGCATTATTAAACTTGCTTTACCTAAAATGAAACACAAGCACAACAAAAAAAACGTGTGCCATCTCTAGATAGCAAATTTCAATCACATGAGAACTTAACTTCTTCCCAATGCTAGGTGTTTTTTTCATATAGAATCGCCTCCCTACATCCCTTGAGTGGCGTATAGAAGACCAATCAAATAGCGCCCATTTCAACACTACAATGAAGAATGTCCCTCTAAGTGCTAACGCCAAATGTCGTAAAAAACACAAATGCCAACTTGTCATGCTTTTTTATGCAACAAACAAAACCAATTAAAAAAAGAAGAGAAGTAAAAGGAATAATGTTAATCATCACTGGCAATTGACGCACACATACCCATAGTCCTTCAAACATGAATGATAAAATCCAAAAAGTTGACAAGCTCAAGCGATGTAGCCAATGTGGATGGTTCACACACACTTTAGCCCTAATTCCATGTCACAAGGCATTCAAACCCATTGTGACCTGAAAACAATGTTAGTTGTTTTTGGATGAAACCCACTTGGACTACGCTGGATTGTTGGCAGTAGTGTGCTTCAATGACACTAAAAAATAAAATAAAATCTATTATGTTTCTATTTTTGTTTGTTTTTGGTGGTTTGGCAAGATGCGACGAAGGAAGTAGGTGAGATAGTTTATAAGATGGAAGAAAATATGAGCAGCCCAATGAGAATTCTTCAAGGCTTTGTGAATCAGATTTCTATAAAGTGATTGGCAAGGGGGATTTTGAGGAGATGAGGTGATAAGGAGGATATTTGAAGCTGACTGAGGAAGGATTTGGGGATCATATTTTTGTGTGGAAGGTTTTGGGAGATGATGAAGGAAAAGCTAAGTTGTTAGACTTTTGAGGAGGATTAAAAGTGTGGTTTTTGATTTTGGTTTTGGGTTGTTGCAAATAGGAAAAGTTGTGGGAGTGAGGTTTATAAATCTTTGTCTCAAGGGAAATTACAAAAACAATTTGCTACGCAATGTATTCAAGGAGGTAGAATATCTATTTTAAAACGGGGTATAATGGTTGAGCATGGGGGAATAATGAGAAGTTCTAGAGGTCTCGAGAGCAGCCAACAACTCTTCTCAAGAGTTTGTGTTTGTGTTTTGTTTGTATCTAGGTTTTGTTGTCTTGCTTCAAAAGCGAGTACCCTAATTTTGGGAACTCCAAAGGACTGCAATAGTCCATTCAGTTTACAAGGTCGATCACAAAAGGGATGGGTGTAGTTCTTTGTAAGGATTCTTGAAGTAGTGATTTGGGGAAGTCAATGTGTTGTATTCTTGTCTTTTGTCTTGTCAAATGGAGCAATGGTGTCAAGGAAATTTGATCATGTGATCTGTGTGGGTCTGAGGACTTTGAGAAAAGAGGCCAGTGGGCACAAGAGAATGAGATCAGAGCGATCTAACTCTTTGAAAACCTCAAGCCTCTCTATGATGAAGAAGGCGATTTCTTTGCTAGTTTCTGGACAAAATTTAGGTGGCCACTGGCTCGAGCGAACGTGAAGTTTGGAGAGTGTATTTGCTGTTCAGTATATACATGTTTTGCATTTTGTTTGTTTGTGTCCTTGTTTTTGGGCGACACCACTGTTGGGTGGTTCTTTTGATTTTGTTATAATTTCCAGTTCTGGGTTTTTGAAAATTTTAAAACCTAAAAAAAATCCAAAAAAAAAAAAAAAACAAAAAAAAATTCACAACAAAATAGGTGACCACCAGCTTTAGGCTGATTCAAATCCATGCTGAGAGAACCAGCTATAACTCCAGCTAAAGTTGAATGGGGGTAACACATCTCAGGCTTCCACTTGCTTGGCCAGAGTGAACCAACACCCACGAGTGCACCCTGAAGAATGGATGATAAGTGGTCAGGAAACAGTTTTCTGTCAGGTTCCAGTTCCCTAGCTAACCATGGTGGTTAGCTCCATTGTCTTTTTTTAAAAAATCTTTCAGGTTGTTAGTATAGCTAGTAAAGATAACCCTTGCCTTTCTATAAACCTTTCTACTTACCTAGTAATCACCTATTTTCCTACCTAACTACCTATATATATATATAAATTGTTTCTTAACACAATGGGTTACCAAGGTGAAACAAGATATTAAACTGAGTTGAGGTTCATCCACAACTGAGTCATAATGGGGCATCCAGTGGATGGTGCACTGGTCGGTGCGGGTTCACTCTGGCCTGCTTGCTTGCTTTCACAAATTGGTGTACTTTTGTATTCTGTGTCCTTCCACATGCTTGCTCACTTGCTCACTTGGTGGCTTGCCCTTGGTGTTTTGTTGTGGTGAATTTTCATGGCTTGGAGAGAAAAAAAAGGGATTGCTACTCATACACAAGGCTTTTTTTTCTTTTTTTAAAAATTTGATGATCCAAAGTTGTTCTCATATTTTGAAGAGAATTTTTTTTGAAATAGCCAGATTTAGATCATAGGTTCCAGCATTTTGCCAAAATATAGTAGGGTTCCAACTTTTTTCTACTTTCCTCTCTGCCCAATAGCCAAATATGACTAAGTTGTCTTGTGGATGATCCCCAATCCACGTTCCTCACAAAATTGAGAAGAGAAAAAACCCCTGGTTGCAATCATCCATAAGACAATTTGGCTTTTTAAAAAAAAAATTTTTTTTTAAAGAAAGTAAAAACACACTGCTTTTCTTTTTTTCATCTTTGAATTTCTTTTTGCCAATGGATAAAAATTCACCAAGAAAAAAGAATCATTTTCTCTTCAACTCACTCTTTAATTAACTGGAAATCCAATAGTGTGGTAGATCAACCTTACTGTGCAAAAGTCTCGATATGAATAGTAAGTACTAAGCGAATAATACAACACTTGCCCATTAGTGCAGGTTGGTACACCAGGTCTATAGCAACAACACAGAGGAAACTGATGCAATGGTCGGCTGCTTTCACTCTCAGAGCTAACATGTCCTCCTCTTTAGTGTTTGAACACTTTCTAACGGCTGTAAAGATCAGGGCAATGGTGTATGGTAACCAAGATGGGTTGTCAGTTGTTTTTTCCCTTAAGGACACAACAAGGTCTTCATTCTTTGGATGACTAATCACAAGTGCACAGCCATAGATGACACAAACTACACACGTGGATGGTTACCAACGGGCAAAGATGGAGTTGGTGCCTGAATTTGTGTAGTGGGAAGTTTTCTCATACTAATGTATGAAAGATTGGCGGGGGAGGGGTGGGCAAAGAGCGCGTGTTCAGGACATAAGAACAAATTGTGAAATTTCTTTGCCAATCTAGTCACCACCACAAATGCAAACATGATCTCAAAGCAAGTCTAAACTAGTGTTGGATCAATCAATCCATAGGCCTACTATGCGTTGTATCAACACAATTATCAACATTGGTATCAAGGATCCTACTGGGTAATATTACCATAGGCAATACCAGGCTTATGCCAATATCGGCTTCATAGGGACTTGAGGTACTATGAGGTACTTATTCCTTGCCTTAAAAGCAATTTCAATAGAACTTTTTTTAAGAAGTTGGCAAGTAGGGTAAATTTTATAAGTAATTAATTTAAAAAAATTATTTGTAGAATTCCATACCTATACACAATTCTCAATTTCAATTTGTTTTTAAACTTATATAATCTTCAGTTTTGAAAAGCATGTAATGTGTTTGTTGTGAAACTGAACCTGATTTTCGAACCAAGCCCCAAAGGTCTTTAATTTGAAACAGTGTGCCAAAAACTGTGCCCAAAGGTGCTCAGAAAGGGTTTAGAAATTTGAAGAACTTGTCAAACCTTCACAAAACTTACCCAAAAAATTTAAGTGTCAAAATTGGGATTGGAGGTTCTCTTATAGAACCTAGCCAACATTGGTTTGTACCAGTGGTGGGCGGCTGTTTGAGTCTTAATAACTGCCGGGGCTTTAGGCACTTGAAAAAAATATAAGAATGAAAGAGTAGCTAGCTGGTTCCAATTATTTCAAAGACCTTAATAATCTCGTTGGATTTCATGAAAGAACCAATGGCCTTCTGAATGACTATTTAACTTTTTCAAAAACATTGAGATTCATGGGTATATATCAAAATCCCGTATCGTGATTTGATTGAGAACCAGGGTTATGAACACTAAAAACAGCCCTGATTCCCAGAGGAGGTTTGGTGCAGTTTTTAAAACAACCCAACATATTGGTTTACACCTGCCTCATACCAGGCAAAATCAAAATGGGACATAATACCAGGACTAGACGAGTATGTTCAAAAGTTGATACCCATCCAGCAATGCTGTAAACCCTAATGGATCCACTTGCAGTTGGAGATCTGTAGAGCTGTAGAATCCCATTTACTCCATGATGACCAACACCACCAAACAACATATCCTCTCTTGGCAATGGGCACCAATTGCACTTGTTCATGCAATCTTCATATTGAGCATTAAGGAGTCCATAACAGCAAAAACTCAAACTTTAGTTCAAAATTTAGGTCTCTCTAAAGACCAAATCCTACATGCAACGTGTTGGATCATTGTCTAGATGATGTCAATGATAGTAGGTAGCAATGGGTTACGAGCATTTGGGCTTAACTCCGAAGCTAAGGAGATTCGAATGTTGTGTGGTTATTTGATTTCAGAATGAACTGCCGGTTTTGGTTCTTTGAAAAAGAAGTTCAGAATCAAAGAGCCATTGCTCCCAGTGACTTGAAAAATCTTAAAGAACTAGCAATTTTCATGAATGGCATAGGCCATGCAGGTAACTAAATAACAATATTTATCTATGAAACAAGTTAGCTTGCTTTGTTTTGCTTTGTTCGTCATGCGGAGATCTCCCAAATCATGACATTTCATGTCGCGATCTTGGTATTTTCGGAAAGCTCTTGATGAGCAGGGGTGCACCGTCTTGGTTTGAGACTCTTTGGAGCTACTGTGACCCAATGTGGGGTAATTTCTATTTTTTTTTGTTGTGTGAACAAGGTTAGGATTTAGGGTTTGCTCTTTGTCGTTATATGTTTACTCTTTGGAACAGCGAAAGTTGTTGGAGAGTTGTCGAAATTCCATGCTGAAGTGACTGCAATAAGGGCAAGATAGGAAAAGTAGGAGTGTTTTGTTGTTTATGTGTAATGCAGTGCTTATCCCGATGGGGCTTCGAGTGGAGGAGGATGGAACTGTAGTTAAGGTGGAGCTACCTCAAGAGGCGCGATGGCTGCTGGTGTTCAGGATTTAAGGGGGCAAAAGATAAGCGAAGAAGGAAAGTTTTCTGCATCATAGATGGGGTGTTCTCTTGGATGTTTTCACTGACTGTTGCTCTTCTTCCTCTGCTGCGCCAGTGGTTGTTGGTGAGAGACATAGCAAATGTTGTACTCAAGATTTTATATAAGGGGTTGAAGTTGAGAAGTGATGAAGATTTCAGGAGATCTGAGCTGTAGGAATAGTGCATGTAGACCACTGTAGAACCATGCATTTGATGTAGGTTCATGTTGGAAACTAGAGTTTCTTGGGTTGAGATTCCATTGAACATGAAGATATGAGAAACCTTCATTAGTTGAGGGTATCCTAGAGATTGGGCAAAATTACAGGTAAAACTAGACTTAGCCAAATCTGCAAGAGACAAAACCTGAGACCAAGTCTGACACACGAAATCTGCACTATGCCCTAGTGGTTTTTTTAACAAACCTCATATCAGCAGTTGACTGAGTTAAGCAATATGCACTGTTGAAAGCAATACGAGAGTGTAGAGGTTTTCTGTGGTGCCATGAAGAATCTTGAACCATGCATTACATAGTAGAAGGGTGGATTCTAGCAGCTCAATGGATCCAGTGAACCATGAGTGCTCTGATCTCAGCAAGACCTTGATTTGAGTCAATATCAGTTAATTAACAAGAATAGGATGGACTTTAGATGTTGAATGTAAGCAAATTTGTGTTTACAAAATTCTGCAGAGTGTTTCAGTAAAGATTTCATGTACCAGGAGACAATCACACAGCTAAAGGGCTTTTGGGTCATAATAGATACAAGAACAACACCAAAATATGTAGGTTTGCTATTCTAGAATTCATGCAGATCCTCTTATATAGATGATATAGTCATTGGCTTCTTTTGGGTACACTACACTGTGGAAGCTATTGATCATTGAACCATTTTTTCAATGAAAACTAAATAAAATCGAAACTGAAAACTGTATTGGAATTTGGGGGCATTCTTGGTGTTGTTGGAAAGCTCTCAATGAGTCAGACTTAGTAGAGTTTATTTCACAATTTTTCAGAGCTAAGGTGTGGAAGATATTGATCTTTGGGTGGATTTTGTTGCTAGAAATTCAAACAAATTGCAAAATTTGGGTTTGGAAGGAGAAATCTGTCGAGCCTTCAATGTGTTCACACTTGGGCCAATGGCATAGGTACACTAGTGGAGAACAAAATGTTTTTGAAAAGTCACTAGCAAAGCTGACCCTATGCTGGTCAAGAAACCCAATTTTTAGAACATGCAAACATGATACCATAGTACAAGGGGAACTTCAACACATGTCTGCCAAATAATTACTTAATTTTGAAGATTCCATTTTTTAAAAATTAGAAAATTCCTTAATATATCAAAAGATTCTTCATTTTCCTTTACATTTTCTCTTTGAGAAAAGTATTTTAAAAACCTTGAGCATATCTAAAAATAATATAATTTGTGCCAAAGTTGCCATGAGACTACAATATATGTATGTGAAAATTTGTGGCTTACAACTAATTGATATCATTTGAGTTCACCATTTTCAATTTACACCCCCAATTTCAAACTTCCTTGCACAAATTTAACCTTATTATTGCACTTTGCCATGGCCACCAGGACCCAACTATTTCACACCATATACCCAAGATTATATTTCATTTAAAAAATGCAAGTGTTGTTGTGCAAAAATAGGGAATAGAAGTGTGAGGCAATCAATGTGCGATAACTAGGGAATTGTAGTGATTGGTCCCTTTGCCCTTATTGCATGGAAAATATGCAATGGTTGTGAAGATGAAGTCCAACGTTGTGTTTTGGCATTGACCCGATTTTATATTCAATCTTTGGTTTGCAAAGGAGAATGATGGGTGGACAAGAATGCCTATTTCCAAACACGAGAAATGAAAATGAAGTTATAAGTTGTAAGCTTGAAAATGTCTTTAAAAGGGATGGATTAGAAGAACATAACTTGCTATCTTGCATCACTCAAGCCACATCAAGGATGCTGTAAAAAATTGACTTAAGAACCTATGACAATTAAACCCAAAGTGCATGCCTACTACTAGCTTGAACTAGCCTAATACCATAGAACCTTAACAAATTTGACACTAATTAAATGATTTTTAAACTATTGAAATTTTTTAAAACGTGTTGCATGAAATGTCAAATTTTCAGAATTTGGTAATGGCATGCAAGTCCAGGTCTCATTGACTTTCAAATTAGCCATGTCACACAAAGAAATGAAACAACGGCCATTTGGGGAGGTATTTTGATGTTGAGAATCAATGTTTCTTAGTTCCTCCACGCAAATCATTGATCCTCATCTTTATTGTCCTCATTTAACCACTAGCTTGAGAGACTTTTGTGAAAATTCCCAATAGATAGTTCAAGGGTAACCTTGTTTATTTTCTAGTAAAAAAAGTAACTAATTATGAAAGAGAAAATATTGTAATACCTTGGTCACTTTCACACATGTTTGTTGAATAAATAATTAATTTTGAAGATTTCATTTTGACAAATGATCCATTCCCAATTATTCCATCAAATTTCTTGTTTTCCTTTAGAAAAAATGTTTTTGACAAAAAAAAAATTTTTGAATTTTTTTTTGAAAATTATATAATTAATGTTGAATTGGCCCAAGTACTACAATATTATTCACAAGGTGAAGATGGATGGTAAATTTGTTATTATTTCATAAAGTTATGGGAATAGTTTTATCTCAATGGCATATTGGACCTTATTAGCAAAGAAGAATTCATGTAAAGGCACATGCAAATTACAAGAACCAAAAAATGTAATAAATCATTGAAGTGCATCAGAATGAATGAAAAATGATTCCTTTTTTCATTCACATTAAAAATATAAATGATTTTGTAATGTATATTGAAGACATTGAAAAATTATTAACATGTAATGTGTGTTTTATTTTATTATTTGATGTGCTAAGGAGCCAAATCCATTTAAGTACTATAGTAATCAATTTACAAGCATAATAATGAAATATTGAACTCAAACTTGTACATCATGTTGTTCCCTTGATTTGCAATCATTTCAATAATCAAAATGTGAATATAATGTATTCAAAGTTTTAAATTTTGATATATCATAGATCATATTATGACATTTAAAAAAAATTTAAATCAAATCTTCAATCACCAACCCATTTATGAAAATCAAAACCCAATTATCATGGGAAAACCATATGTGGGTATATTATGCCATATTAGAATATGGGATACTTCCATGGCTAAACAACAAAAACCATAATTTACCAATATTTTCATTTCTAGATAACTTAGATAAACTCATTTGCACTCGAATACTAGCTTTTTAGCATATAGTGGTAAGTTATCCTTAACTACATTATTACTTAATTGAATTTTTCCTCCACCAGATATGTGCAAGAATGTAGTATGCAAGGGAATTAAAAATGAAAATTAGGCATAAAAAAGATAAAAACATTTTCAAAAATCAATTGTCATCACTAGTGACCACAACTTAGTCATGTATTTTTCTAATAATGTATGGGGAAATTTCAATTTATGTGCACACATAATTGATCAATTTTTATTATGGTAGTGTCGAGGTTATTCCAATTGTGATGTTAATCAATTTGTTCTCACTTTTTGCATGCACTTGCACCATCATTCAATGGTGTTCACGTTGAATTACTAGTTAGATGGTGATCAACATCTATGTACCTTTTTTTATGAATATTTTGTTATGCTAGATGTTTTCCATAGTGTGGCATCAAAGGCCACCTTTGTGCCAATGTAGTCAACTAGGTCTTGATCTGAAACCCAAATTTTCATGTAAAATTATGTCTCCCTTTTGTCATGTTGAAGTATAATACATAGCCATTTGCCCAAATTGGAGGACATGATCCACTTGCCTCTTCCATTGTCCAACACCCATTCACCTTTGTTAATTGTTTTGATTCAAGTAGATACAAGAGTTTGTGCCAAATCTTGAAATGGTTGGGAAAGATCTATTATGAACCTAATCAAATCATTATCTATCGCTCCAACACAAGCACTTGTGCTTTCAAGTAAAACAAAACCCACATTGGATGATAACATGTGTTCTCCATTCCTTGTAGTAAACATAAGTTGTCATTGTTATTCCACAAGTTCCATGATAACAATTCTTAAAATCATCAATGTTTAGTCCTTGACAAGTCAAGTTAAATTTTCTCAAATGTTGGTAGAAGTGAAGTATCTGCCAAGGACCAAGGTTGCACAGTGCAAGTCTTGACTAGATTTAGCAACGATCCATTATCCACTTCAACTCATATACACAACAAAGTTTTGCATTTCCATTTTCTAGTTAACATGAAGTCTATGCCCGTAATCAATAATGACCCAAATAAACACTTGCTATCACATAATATAGTTACCAACTTAAACACAATGGACATTCACAATTCAAAATTTTCAATCATAGTTGGACCAATTGAAGGATTTGGAAATTTATAATAATCATCAATAATGATGTGCTAATCAATAATATTATCATAAAATTATAACTAATCATCAATGAATCTGTAAATGGATAAAACAGCTATTTTTATTGCATATAAAATGACATATTAGAAATGTATATTTCACATTTCAGTTCTAATTGATGAATTTCAAAAGTTTGTGATTCCAAATTTGAGTATTCACACTTGCCATGGTTGGGAGCTTAAAATCAGTGTTGGGTGGGTCCTTACTCCTTACTTCTATGAAGCACTTCTGGTTCCAGTTATACAAAATAAATTCGAACAACTATGTTGGTCCTAGTTCTGGTTCTGCACATAAATGGAACTGGACTGGAACTGGGAACCCTTCAACTAAGACTAAATCAGAGGATTTTTAGAACCTTGAAGGATTTCATCCTTGTGATGATATCCTTGCATTATTAAGGGTTTTCATTACCTTCAACATTCTTCCATTTGTTATATACATGTTAGGCTAAACATCCTTATCCTCTTTGGTGGTTGAGATTATACTGTGGCTGACCAGGCATCTCCAAAGGGCTGGAAAACCCTAATTTCTAGCTCTAAGCATGTGGCTTGTGGACACCAATTGCTACACAATATGTGTTTTATTACTGATATCAAGCATGCAAAGGTCCTTGGGAAAAATCGCAAAGTGATGATGATCATCATCATCATGTGCACTGCCATTAGGCTACTAGGAATAAGCCCTTGGAGCTTCCAGCAATGACAGTGTTTATGGGCAAAACAAAATTGAGCTCTTCAGCACCACATTTTCTATTACGAATTCATTTGAGTGAATTTTCTTAATTTGAGTACAAAATGAGTGAAATGTTCAGTGAATTGGGCCTATATTTCCTTGTAGCACACACACAAATTTGAATGAAATTTCAGTGAATTGGGCCCATATTTCCTTGTAGTAGCACGCACACCAATTCAAGTTTCCCCAATATGGCAAGCTCATGATCATCATGATATGCACTGCCATTAGGCTACTAGGAATAAGCCTTGGAGCTTCCTCCAGTGATGATGGTGTTTCTAGGTAAAAGAAATTTCAGCTCTTCATTGCCACAATGAATTACAATTACAAATTCATGTGAGTGAAATGTTCAGTGAATTGGGCCCATATTTCCTTGTAGCAAACACACCCATTCAAGTTTCCTGAGTGATGAGAACCAGGAGGTAGATTGCAAGAAGGCCCATGCAGTCTGTAGTGGCAAATCCTGTCACCCTCAACTACTATCCAACAAACCCCCCCCAATGTGATATTAAGGACCTTGGAGCTTATCTTCTTGTGAGCTCTGTGGGAGTATCTGGCAGCAGATTCAATGGTGGGTGATGAGCCCAAGGTTCCATGGATGATGGCAGTTTGCACAAAGCTTGAGAAAAGGTCAGTTATAGCCACTTGTGTATTGTGTTCATGCTTTACATAACTCAGACCTGTGATTTGTAGCTTGAAAACTTGCTGCTTAATGCATCAAAGGGACCATGTTGGTCTGGCACACAGGCCTGCACTAGCTATCAACATTAGTATCCAGGGCACTATTTATGCCGGCATGACCTGAATTGTTTTTTAATCATGATATCTGACAGGTGCCATCTGGGTACCTGATGGGTATCAGGGTACAAAAAAAGTAATGCGGGCATTTTGAAAAGCAGAATGCCCACCTCTACTTATGGAAATGCTTTGCTTGCTCTGATGTCCAATTACAGCATATAAGGTGCCCTGCATTTACACTGCCACAAAGTGCGGAGGGTTTTTACAACTTGATGAGGGCTCAACTCTCAGAACCAACAATTTCAAGTTGTAATGGGTTCAGGGTTTAACCATCTCTTTGCAGCTAGGTTTAGTTCTTCATGCAAGAGAAACATGGTAAACCTTTCCGTTGTGTAGTAGCTGCACCTTCAGCTTTGGAAGGTCCAGCTGCAAGTTTCCATTGGCATGGAATTCTCAAGTTGAAGGTTCAGCTAGGGGTCCTTTCCATTAGCACCCTGAATGCCATGCTGAAGGTGTGGGCTAGGGGTGCACCTTGCAAGTGTTGCAAAACTGAAATGCAAATCTGGAACATCTGAAGCCAAATGCTGGAAGACTGATGCAATCCATGAATCATCAAAATCCATTAAATTTTGATTGCAAATTTTGTAACCATTTGCCAAATTTCCATTGCAATCCATCATAGAATCATTTATATCCATGGAATGTGTTCGAATCTACAAGTAGTTAAAGTCAGATTGAATCCCATTACAACCTAGTGATGTGTAATGATCCATGATTGGGCAAAATGCTATCATAATTTGTAACACTTTTCATTTATTAAACATATCACATTCCAAGATTGGCCAAAAGTTCTATGGCAACCATAATGGAAATATTGTCCAAACCAACTTGGCCATGAGAGGCTCATGGCCATATATGTTATTCTCTTTATCTCATCAAGCAATATTTATTAGGGTGAAAAATGGTCACACTTGTTGAGTACAATTTGTGCCATTTGAAAAATATTTCCAAAATTTGTTTCATCCTTGACTTGATGTTTATAATAAGAGGTCAAACTTACAAAGTACCTTCATTCTTGCAAGCTTTACAATGGTCTTGTTTTTGTGTAGTAAATGATGGGTTCAATCCTTTTACTTAGATGCACTTTTTGTTTCACTTTATTTTTGTGATTATCCTTCATATTAGGTTCAGCAATCTTTTGATCTTCTCAATCATTCAAATGCTACATCAATTTTCTTAAACTTCCCAGTCCTATTCAATATATAGTAAATTGAATGGTTTTGAAATGTTTTTTGAACATTTCCATGATGTTGCAAAAAGGTCCCCCATTGTTGCTAGTGGTTTTTCTTTTTGTCCAATTTTATGCAAAAGTGGCATTGAATAATATATATATATATATATATATATATATATATATATTTTGGTGTGTTAATTATAGAACATGGATATGTTAATCATTGATGCAAGTTTTAAAAGAATAAACATTTTGGCAATAAATTGTGATTACAATTATATCTAGCTTTGCACCATGTAAGCCACTACTTCCATTTTGATGGTGGCTACTCCATTAACATTTTGGTAGATGGGGGCATGCACAATTGCCTAGGTTAGGTTTGACCTAATCATCTCTAATATAATTGGGTTGGTTATATATGATCAAATATAATATTGCTTGGAGGTTTATTGAACTTGTAATCACTTGGTTTTTGGGTTTTTTGCTTTCACAAATACAATGTGGTTTTAAAAAAGATAATTCACACTTATGAAACAATTCATCAATTCCAAGTGTTGGTTGCTCAACAAGTAATGGTCCAATGAAATGTTGCCTTAAAATATAATGTAATATGTTTTCATTGCACACCATTCTTGATAAGCATCTCTGTATAATCCACAATGCTTTTACTTGGTTTAAATTGAACATATGCAAGTGACAAAAACTTTACAACCCATTTTGGAAATATTCACATCCAATCAACAACAATTATGAATTTGGAAAAGAGATTGACAATAAACGAAAAAAAGGGGGGGGGGGGGGGGGTGGAAATTAAAAACTAATTTAAAAAAAAATTCAATTTAAAATAAAATATTTTAAACCTAAAACCAATTTTCAGACCT
>Ga0116229_10003475_pt1 | contig 25903 bp, 19 predicted proteins | sample S1TSphgellanicum_3_FD_87313 | JGI IMG/M metagenome (GOLD analysis project Ga0116229, IMG submission 87313) | Host-associated microbial communities from peat moss isolated from Minnesota, USA - S1T2_Fc - Sphagnum magellanicum MG | ecosystem: Host-associated > Plants > Peat moss > Unclassified... | reverse complement strand
TCCAAGTTTAGTTATTTACTTTTTTTGCAACCCCACCCATTGAACTGAATCTGGGACAGCGAATAGGTGGGGTACTACTAATAGTGAACCACATGTACCAATCATTATGATAGGCCAATCAGACAATGAGCAGCAGTCAGATCATATTTATTACACTCTTTTACCGGCGACCGCAAACTTTGCAATTATGTGAACCAAACCAGCAACTTTTGACTTTTCTTCATCCAATTTTACTGTGCAGTATAACGTACAGAGCACCCCTGGAGATGCTCTTAGACCTCTAAACAACACAAACATACATAGTCTCAACAAGTGGACCAACAAGTTGAAACCTTTTTTTTCCAACTTTTGAAACAACCCCCAGGTCCTTCTCTTTTCATAGCAATTAGATTTTATCTCTCTCTCTCTCTCTACACAGCCAGTGTTTTTATATGGCGTCTATTGGGACATTTGAATTATAATTTGGAGGTCATTATGTTGTCGCAATTGGGATTTCTATTTTCTCATCTAAAATTATAATTTAGAGGTCATTATATTGTTTCACTTGGGGAGTCTATTGTGTTGTTTAAATTATAGTTTAGAGGTCATTAACTTGTCACTATTGGAGCTGCTTTAAAGCATCTGTATAGGATGCAGCAAAAATGTATTATTATGTTAGTTTAGTGATAAATAGAATCATGCTCACACTCATAAATTTTCTTATTAGTACAATTTCAAAATTGATGGCGTTTTTTTTTCTAAACACCTAAGACAATCGAAAACCTTGATGAATTCAAAGTGGTGAATTTGTTCACACAACGATTGAATTTTATCCCACCATAAATAGTAAATTTGCAAAGGAGCCGGGTCTTTTTCTGTCACCCTGTTGCTCAAACTTAATATGAAGCTACATATAGGGTATTGTGGTGGAGATGCTCTTAGACAAGAATTGCATAAGTTTACAAACACAACACAAAAAGTACATTAAAGATTATGGGGGAGAAATATGTGATCTCCAAGCACACCTTCAAAAAATACTTAAGAATTGAAAATTAGCTTAACAGGCTAAAACTTAGATCTCTAGGTAAGAGGAAGCAAATGATTTGGTCCTTCCTTTATTTCAAAGATCTACTTTACATAATTTGTTAGGTATCTCATTCGATTTCCTTCTTTTAGTTGTAATTTTAGTGTTTTTTTTTTAAGTAATATTGTTTATTATACATTTTATAAGTAGTGTAATCTGAAGTGTAATTATAATTTAAAACTAAATGAAAATTAATGCAAATATCATGGCATGGCCCTTGTGATATTGACATTGATGTCTTTTCTTCTTCTTCTTCTTTTGTGAAGGAAAAGTGTAAGTGGAAGAAGGGAGGAGAGGTTGCCCAATGGACTAAAATCCCCAAAGATCTCAAAATCACCAAGCACCCTCACTATTGAGGAGTTAGGCTACACCTGATATCCTTTTAGGAGGACATTCAAGGTACCCTCCAACTACTTACTCTAGGAAATTTCTTGGAGTGCTTTATGCTTATTGGCTTAGATAGTGGCTATGGAAACTATAGAGAGTTCATTTGGTCCCACATTTTGAAGAACATCTCCGATATGAACAATTGTTAACTTCTTGTTTGTTTGGATAGAACAATGAGTTCTAATGCGTGCATACTGCAGTAGCCAGTTAGTTGTCTTGCAAAATCAAGTTGTGTTTTACATGCACTACATGAAGCCCATTTGGTCGAGCATAGACACATTATAATAGGTTAGTGATTTCTTGTCCCACTTCAGGTAAACTTGTATGCGACAATCAAAGACAATGCTGGTGATTTGGCATACAATGGACAGAATCAGTGTGGGTTCGTAATGCCTGATTGCATTGCAAGAGGAAAAAGGCATCTTGGACTTCTGAATAGATAAAGATTTGCTTCAAATTTGGTGGTGTGTCTTCAATCTTCACCTATGAGTTTGAAGCCCCACTCAATACTACAAACTTTTTTCACTCATTACTCTCCAATAACTGAGTACATAACAACTACTTTTCTGTGTGGGTACATATGTTTTATCTAGTTGTATACCCATGAACATACCCTTGTGAAATTTAATAGACTTGACCTGGTTGGAATATGAATCTGACTATCTGGCACCCAGATGCATGCAATATGAAGAAATTTTGGAGGACCCAAATGGTACATCTTTGACAATAAAAGGAGTATTTTCTCACATCATCATCATCATCACCACCACCACCTTCGCCCTTGCATTTTTCCCATATACATATCAACAAATAACTAATGGTATTGTCTTTTTGGCTTTCTATGTATTATGGGCCTGGTTCAGCCAGGATATCAGGCTTGTCATCGTTTCGTTCCTTACGTGGTAATAGGTTCTTCCAGGGCCTGTTCCAAGGCATAACCAATTTTTTGAAGCACGAATTCACATTTTAAGCATCTTTATTAATCATCAATTTGCATTAACATTGACACTAACAACACCGAAAGTAGAGCCAGCCATTTAGCAAATGGCTACATGTCCCACATAGGAGGACCCCTTCAGCAGGTTCCCCAAGAGGAATATCCTTTTGGTAGGTATTCTTGTCTTTATACATGTACCATGTGATGCCAATGAGGGCATCGATGTCAACATGGGCCCCTTTAGTCAAAGCACATGATTCCCACTACATGCATATTTTAACACAAGGATCAATGATATTGGTATGGATCCAAAAGGCTTCAATATGGGAGAAGAATCAAAGGGGGTATATAGTAGAGTTTTCAGTAAAGCCAGGAAAACACAGCACCAGAACCCTGAGTTTGGTCCAACACCAGGTGACATTCACACAAAAAAGACTTGCAAAAAAGTAGATTCGCCTTAAGGGGGCGAAACTCAGAAATGCACCATTTTTGGTGCCAAACTGAGTTTCATCCGGTTTTGACCTCCTCTTTCCTTTTTTCCTGAGCGCCTCCACTGCTAAATATATTTTCACTGTTCTACATGCACAACTAGGGTAGAACTGCTCATCACCGATCACTACCTTAGATTTTCATCATTTGTGCTTCATTTTGAGTGATTTAAAATGTTTAAAATGTTACGGGAGTGCTACCTCAAGCTTTAAAAATAATTTTTGAAGTGCAAATGAAAAGATAACAAGAAGAAAAATAAGCTTTTCAACTCACAAAATGCTTTTTTTTTTTTTTCCTTTTTCGTTGGACCCCTCCTACTTTCAAAGCTTCTAAGTTTCTTATTTCTTCATTTAAAATGATTTACAGTGCAATAGAAGTGCCACCTGAAGTTTTACAAATCATCTTTCAACTCTAATAGCAACATAACAACATACAAAGAATTTTTTGGGTGATTGGGATTGGGCTTTGCATTGTTTGATGATTTGATTTTTTTTTTTGAGTTCTTGACCCCCTCTACTTTGGGAGGCTGTAACTTTCTCAATTTTAATCCGTTTTTTATGATTTTTAGTGCACCAGATGCATCAATAGGAGGGGGTTCAAATTTTGTTGGAACACCAGAAACAATGGAGCCCTCCCCTTGGATCTAACCTGCCTTGAGCGCTTAAGCGATCGCTCATGGGCTATTCTACCTTACGGTAATTAACTCGAACCTTGTGCATTAAATGCTGAGTTTCACCATTTCATACCCAGATTTAATAAAACTTCCTTACTTTGCAAACCTCACTCAAAGAGGGGATAGCGGGTGAAAAGAGGCCCAAAGACAGGATGACTTCAAGGAAAACTCTAATACATACTGGTTTTTAGAGAAAAAATTTACATATAGACTCTTACTTGGATTTTGAAGTGGCCTGTACATACGAGGTGTATGGTTTTTAGGTCTGAAGAATATCCATACCCAACTGGGTATATCACTAGAATTGATATATACCTGCCCGACGCTGGTACCACCTAACCAACCCATGTTCCACTGCTGCTGCCCACATGTGCAACCATATTCTACAGTTTTCGATCCATGCATAATGCATGCATGCGTGCATGTTCATTGATTTCCATTTTTTGGCACTCACATCACCATCCATACAATGGATTTACATGAACAAGCATCCACGAGTGCAACATCCGTTTTCATGACTCAAGTTGTGGCTGAATCTCATCCAACTGAGTTAACTAGGTTTCACCTTGGTAACCTCTCCTACAAACCCTCGGACTTCTGTCTTCTCCTACCTAGGTAACTACTTAAATGTAAGCAGGTAGAAGTATCATAGGTAAGAAGGTAGAGTATGTACAAGTGGTTACTATGTAGGCAGGTAAATACATAACGGCACTTGGTGACTGACTACTAGGTTGCTAGATACTAGATACATGTGCATGGTTAGCACATAGCTAACCACCATGGTTAACTATGGGAACATGAATACACTGAAAAAAAAATGTTTTTTCTGTCCACATATCATCCATCCTAAAAAGGTCCACATATCATCCATCCTAAAAATGTTTTTCTGTCCACATATCATCCATCCTGCATGGTGCGCTGGTGGTGGGTGCTGTTTCACTCTTGCCAATCATGACAAGAGCAGAATACATAGAATGGCTGCTCGGACGAGTAGAAGTAGTTGGTAGAGACTCAATGTGTGTAATATGGTCGAAATTGATAAGTAAGGAGCATTTTTGCTCCAAAGGGAAAGAAAGGTTGTGAGTTTTTGGTACAAGTCCCAAGCATGAACAATTTAGTTCTTCAGGAAAGCTGAGTTTCGTGACTTTCCAATGATATAACCTTGTAACACTAAACCCCAAATAACCAACCTTGTAACGCAATCGACCAAATTGCATGTACTTGGCACTTCTTGAACCAAGATCCTCCCATCATGTGTGTTGTACTTGAACAACCCATGCAAAGTTTTGGGAATGTAGGGGCCACCCAAGTTCTCAATTCGAGTCTAAAGTGATGGCAATCTAAGGAGCTATTATTACCCCTCTCTCTGCATTGGAATATTGAATAGGGTGTGCCTAAATAATGTGTGTAATGTGTACTCATTTGCTCATGTTCCTATCCCAATCAGGCTTTCTTTTCTCAGCTTTGTGATGTGTAGCCAAGGTGGCAAATCACCTACAAGAGCATCTAGCCAGATTTGGCTACAGATCAGAGACGAATGTTAAAAAATTTAAGAATCCTGCTATCAGGTACTCCCTAATCGGATTTGGCAATTAAATAAGTAATTAAAATTTTAATTTAAATTCAGCACTTGGTTTTTGAATTCTGAAAATTTTGACAGGTAATAGGGTAGAACTGCCCATCACTGATCATTACCTTATCTCACCGATCATTTCTTTAGATCTTCATCATTTGTGCTTCATTTTGAGTGATTTAAAATGTTATGGGAGCATTACCTCAAGCTCTATAAATCATCTTTGAAGTGCAAATGAAAAGGAGTAATCAAAAGTAAACTAGAAGAAAAAATAAGTTTTCCAACTCACAAAACACGTTTTTTTTCTTTTTGTTTTCTCTTAGGACCCCTATTATTTTCAAAGCTTCTAACTTTCTTACTTCTTGTTCATTTTAAACGATTTAAAGTGCTATAGGAGCACCACCTTTAGTCCTATAAATCATTTTTGAACTTTAACAATAACATAGCAACATACAAGGAATTTTTTGGGTGATTGAAAATTGGCTTTGTAGTGTTCGATGGTTTTTTTTTTGAGTTCTTGACCTGTCTACTCTGTGGGGGGCCTGTAATTTTCTCAATTTTAATCCAATTTTTACAATTTTTAGTGCACCCAATGCACCAATAAAAGGGGTTCAACTTTTGTTTAAATGCCTAAAAACAATGGAGCCCTCCCCTTGGATCCAACATGCCCTAAACACTTAAGTGATCACTCATGGGTTGTTCTACCTTAATGGTTATAAATAATAATAATAATAACAAATTCTTCAAGTTTATGGGATAGTCTAATGTGTCTAGATTGTCTTGGTTTTAAGTCCTTGAATTTTAAAGTCTATGATTCAAACCTAACAATTGAAATCTTGCATATTCCTATTAAAGTTTATAAAAATTTTGGTAAAAATAATAAATAATTTCTCAAAAGTTTGACAAAATGAAAACTAATTTAATTTATGCTGAAATCATTCAATTATTATGGCATTTTGATAACCATCTTGAACCTATTGTCCAAATATGGTGACTTTAAGTGGAAAATATATCCTAGAAATCTTGTCATTTTGGTGCAATTTTTTCACTAAAATCCTTTCAATGGATTGCAATGGATTTTTTTTTGGTGAAAAAGTATTGAAAATTCATCAAAAAGGAAAATTTACACTAATTTTTTATAGGTTTAATTTAGCATTTGATGGTTATTAACATTGTTGGGCAAGTATGAAATAGTGGTTCAGAACCAATTCGAATATCAACTTGTTCTCTCACAAAAAAAATCAAAATGAATATCATCATTGGTTAAACCCACAATGAAAATTGCCCCTTTGATTTTTACTTCAATGAAAACCCGCTCACTTGAGAACCATCTCATAAATTAAAAATGAAAAATATGATAATCATCTCAAGGTTTCTAAAAAGCCAAAAGACAATTCTCAATTTTAGAAGTTTGGGATTAATGTATACCTACTCTAGGGGTAAGTAGTATGCAATTTTATTTTTATTGTGGGTGAATTTTCAATGTTTTTATTTCAATGGATCACATTGATTAACATTGTTTTTAATGTTCTTCAATGTATTAGTACCAACACATTGATATGAGAAGATATTCCCTTGAGCTCATCTATATACAATGCATGCCCACAGTTTTGGGCAAAAAAGAACAATTTATGATGTTAAATTAAAAAATATCTTGAATGCACATTACACATCTCATTGTTTTCGTAGAATAAATTCAATAATCAAATTGCCAAAATTATTGGAGATAACCACCTATTATTACATTTGTGAAAACTGATCATTTGAGAACCATTAACTTGATAATCAATTGAAATTTTTAAAATAAAATTTTCATACATTGAATGATTATCATAAAAATAATTCCAATAAAAAATTTGCAAAAAACCACACTAATTCTTACAAGTTGATGAACCATTCATAAAAGTAAAAAAATTGGAAAAAAATAGGTTAATTCTTCCAAGTCTATGAAAAAACCAAAATTATCTATTTTAACAAAAATCTGAAAACTACCCAACATTGGTTACTAGCATTGTCAAACAAGTAAACTCTTACCTAGGTATGTTCATATGCAAATAAAAAGCCTTCAAAATTTTGAACTTTTGTGCATTTGATATTGATTGGATTGTTGAAATAATGTGTTTTAGATTTTCATCTATGTTCGCAAGTAGTAGACTCTATAGTGACCTCTTGAAGAGATTGAAGGTTTGGTAGGGGTACTGACCAAGCCTTTTGGCCAATAATGCCTTTATCTAATACCTTTCAATAACTATTTAAGATGGATGACACCTACTTTTGCAAAAGCATTTAAACTTTGAATATGCAAATGAAGGGATCTTCCTTTTAACATCTCTAAACTTTTTTTGAAGGATTGTTAGAAGTATGTATAAATAAATAAAAACTTATTTTTTATAATACTATACATATATAAAATTTTGGGTAGTTAAGTTTTTTAGGGGTTTTCTTTTTTAATTGAGTTTTGTTGACCTATGAAGCTCTTAATCTTTTTGGTTTGAATACTTTGTAGTGGAAGTGGAATATGAATGGTTTAAACTATAACCTTGTTGAATTTGTGAATGTTTGTCATAGGCTACCTTATCACTATATAATAGAAGGGTCATTTAAAGTTTTCAAACATTTTGAAACTCCTATTCGGAGGACTATGGATCTTGATTCTTCACAATTAATATTTTTATTTGAATAATTTTCAATTGGATTTGTGAGTTTTAGACCAAATTGGACTTACTTGGATTATATATAACTTTTGAAAATGTGTATTTTCCCTTAGTACCTCGGGCGGTTTATTGAAATTTATGTACATGCCCAACAATTTTTATTGAGTTAAGTTGTTTCCAATACATAGCACATTAACCAAAAATAGTTGGGTTTGGGGGGCACCAATGTTGGTCAATTTGGGGTTTTTAGAAAAAGTATTGGGTGTATGGATCTTGTGTTTTTTACAAAGGACCTCTAGTTTTGGGTCTAAAAAGAATTCCAAAAACTAAAACCTATCAACTTTGAAATCAACTAATCTAATTTTTTTAGAAGTTCAATTATCAAATCAATAGTTATAAGTTTTATGAGGCCCATCAATTCTAAGTTCAAACAAAGTCAATTTAAAACCCTATTCCACCTTTTACTCTCAATTATATTCTTTTCTATTTTTGTCCAATTCATTAACATCTTTTTTTTGTATACTTTTGCACAAATCATTCTTTTCTTTTGCAATGTCATTTGGTGTTTTAGGTTCTTCATGACCTATTTACTCCATAATTAACACAAAACATTCATTTCTTTTCTACAATGGCTTTTGGTGTTCTTGGTTTTTCATGACCTACTAACTCGTTGACAAAGACACTTAGATGTTGAACCAAGTACTATTCATGGCAAGGGGTGCACCAAAAAAAAATCAAAGAACATCTAGTATTAATGGATGTCGACACTGAGCACTTATTTTTGCATTTATTTTGAACAAATCAAAATATCTTTTACCAAAGAAGAGAATAGATATAACTGCCAAACAAAAAACTTTCAACTTTCAAGAAGTCCTTCACGATTGCAACACAAAAGAAAATAGGAAGCTCTAAGGCTAGCCTACAACCTATACATTCACCCTAAACCCTATCCTATACCTTGTCCCTACACCTAGTACCTAGCCTTGAACTAAAACACCCTATGACCCATCATGTATGTATTTAACCCCAAATTTTCTTGAGTTGAGCTTGGGGCTGGGTCTTCCCCCACCTAGACCCACCAAACTAGGTGCTTGGGCCTAAACCAAACATGGCCCTAGGCCTAGGCTTAAAATCTATACTTGGCCAATATTATCCAAAAAACAATTTCCATGGCAAAGGTCATGTTGGTTTAAAAAGAAAAATGCCCATTTCAATGCGCATTTCATTTTTTTCCATGTGATACCGGACAAATACCATGAAAACAAAATTTTAAAAATAATTTTCATGTGTTGATCTTTATGTCAAGTAATGCCCTATGACACAAAACAATGTCTTGGTTTTGGTTTTTTTTCTTGAGTTATTGATGTTGTTTGATTACGAGTATTTGGTTTGTTTTAAATTGCGGGTGCAAACTCACATGGTGGTAATGAAAGAAGATTTAATCTTTCTACTTGGTGAAAAACAAACATTACATTATGATAAGCTTAGTGAAGAAGCTAGGTGAAGAAGCTTCTAGAGGTGATGTGAAGATTTATTAAGATGTGAGAATGCTAGTGGAGGTATGTGTGGGCAAGAGAGTGGCAATGGCTTGTTGTTGAAAAGAGGTAGAATATCTTTGGTGTTGATGGAGGTCATAATGTAATCACCTTGCTAGTCGTGAAATATTTAAAAGAGGGAAGCTATGGTGGTCACCTAAGAGATTTTCTTGGCATTAATGGGTATGCTTTAAGGTTTTAAGGAGATCCAACTTTCATATTATAATGTGATCAAAATCAATAAAACAAGCTAGAAGAATTTTTGTATGAATTTTGAGAGTGAGTAAAAATTCCTTTTTAATTGGTGCACACCATGTATGAGGCTACTTGTATTATTTGATGCAATGTGTGAAAATTGGAAAGAAGATCAATGGTTATGTGAGCTTCCATGATACCCAATACTCAAGAATTTTCATTGCACATGAGTTGATAGATTCAAGATGCTTGCAAATGGAGGTCTTCATTCATAGGTTTTCTTAACAACATGTGGTCATTGATACACAAAAATCCACTAGCAAATGTAAGTTGCTAACAATAAGCATCATTTAATGTTTTCTCACCTCATAAAGTGTAAGTAGTCAATGCATGAAGTTGTATTCTTGGTATGGAGTGGCATAGTGTCCTCCATTTTTGGTTACAACTCCATTCCTACCCTTATAACAATGTTGTTCATCCAAATAGCATGTACATGTCATCTTGAATTTTTTTAAACTTGAATTGTGCTAGTTGTACACGTTGTAAATTGATTGATGTTTTTTTTTCAATTGTGTGATCTAGCACAAGTGGTTTAACATAACATTATGATAGATTTTTGAAAAAATTTCCAAGCAATAGAAAATTGGCAATAACTTGCCCAAAATAAAAAATTGTGTTGAAAATTAAATAATAGTTTTAAGAAATTCTAATTATATTTAGCTAGTTCATGCAATTTCTTTCAAAATGATTAATAATACATGGTTTCTTGGTTTTTTAGTTTCCAAAATTTGAAAATTATTTTATTTTATTTTATTTTATTTTATTGGGTTTTGAGCATGTAGCAAAAAATTGAAGGATGCATAACAAAAAAAAATTTGTGTGATTTTTGCATTGTGGCAACAAAAAAAAAGTCACATGTGAATGCTTGAAAGGGTTTTTGGCAATTGTTTTTGCAAAATTTTCCATATTTTGAGGGAAAACTACCAAAAGTTGCCACCTTTACTATGTCCATGGAGGTCACCAATACAAAGTGGGATTTTGAAAAAAATTACAACCCAACTACGATGGTTGCCATTTAATGATGATGAAATGTTGGGGATCCTCACCAATGGCATTATTTGAGGAATTTGAAAGAAAACCCTAATGCTTTAGACTTTTTTCCTTTTAAATCAAATTTATAACCAAAATTGGCTAAATTAATGTATGGATGATCACCACTACAACTACATCACAAAAATTGAATTTTTAAAAATTGGTCAAAATATGGAAAAAAAAATTCCAACAAATTCATTTTCTTCAAAATTTCATGATTTTTTTTCAAAAAAAGGAATTTGATTGAGAATATTCTTTTATATTTTTTAAGTTGGAATAAATTCCAACAAAAAATAAAACACTAAAAACTTATGTAGGTCTAGCCCAACCATTAGTTTATGTTGACTCTTGAGCACCCAACAGATTCAATAACAATAGCCAAAGAAGATTAGATGATCTTTTATGCATGCAAATTGTACACAAATTGAAGGGGGCATTAAAAACTTGTAAGACAATAAATACCCCCTAACGAGCTTTATTAGGTGCAATCTTCGGCCCCCTCACCCACCACTAGACTTGACCCCACCTCCATAGCCAAGCCCTCCTTTTGTTGTTGACAAAATGTCTTGAGCATCGTCAATTGTCTGTCTCTCCCTTCAAAGTTGATAGAACGTCCCAAACATCGTCAACTATATGTCCCTCACTTTGTCATTGACAAAACGTCCCAAGCATCATCAATTATTTGTCCCTCCCTTCGCCATTGACAAAACATCCCAAACATCATCAATTGTCTGTCCTTCCCTTTGTTGTTGACTATAAGACATCCCATCGTTCTACATTAGAAACATAATAGCTCAAATATAAGCTAAAAATAACCAAATGTAGATTGGGCATTTAGGGTTTCTTATTGCAAGCAATGTAAATAAGTTTTAAAAATTTGGTGGTGCAAAACGATTGTAGAAGCATTGAATGCAAAACACTCATTGTCCTTCATTGGAGAACAAATTGGAAAGTGACCTTCCCTTGAAAGGTTTAGGGTTTAGGGTTGCATTAAATGTTCAGGTGACTATGTTAAGTAGTCTTTTTCATAATTGTTGTGTCATGTTTTAACTTGTGAACAACTATGGAACCAACACAAAAAACAAAAATTGCATCTTCTATTGCTATGAGTGTCATTGAAGAAAACAACATAGTGCGTAGTGTGATTACTGTAGACACTATGGAAAGATCTCCCACTCCCATTGTTATTTACAGTGTTGAAGGTGAACTTGATTCTCCTGCAATTGAAGACGACGACATACAAAAACTTGATGACACGTGAAAGCTTAATGACGCCATGATGTAAATTGGAGGAAGGGATGGAGAGTGAGGACATCTATTACACAAGGCATTGTTGATTTTTGTGCAAAAAGACCCCTACATGATTTGTTTGCTTGGTTGATAAAAACATATTAACATTATGAAAAAAACAACAACAAGATGGGTAGAAGGGGTAAGCTTTCTATTATTTTATTTTTACCTATCATGAGTTTGTTGTTAAGTGTGTTGCAAAAAATGGGTGGTAAGATTTGTTGACTACAAAAAAAGGTCTTTATTTGTTGACTACATATAGACCTTGGGGTTTTGTAGTTTGTTGTTTTTTCTTTTGAATTTTAGGTTTATTGTGTTGAGTACATACAATTTGGGAAAGTAATAGTGGGCATCATTTCTTATCCACCTCGTTCTGCAAAACATAACAATTTTTTTAAAAATGATTGACAACATATTGCAGGTGTTGGGAGGTCTAGATGGCAAAAATAGGATTTACAAATCAACAATGAAATAGAGTTGACATCATTGTGTCGCACTATGCCTTGACGAGGAGTACGAGACTCTTGCATTGGAAACACATTTTGATGCCAAATGCCTTGATTTCCCCATCGGAAACCGGCCTTCCTTTCAATGCAAGTTTTGCAAAAATTGTTACAAATATAAGAACACCCTAAGCTACCATAGAATGATGATGCAATGCCCAAAATACAAGGGCAAGGAGTTGTTGAAGATGTACCCAATTTAGACCAAGTCTAAGGCAAAAAAGTTGACAAGGTTAGGGGAGATCAATGCAAGATCCTACCAAACGAAAATAAGCGCCCAAATGATGATGTAATAGAACATCACGGTAAGAGTGCTGCATCAGCAAGCTTAAAATCTTGAGACAAAGCACTACGACCTCCAAGGCCCATGCATCAAAATGACAGGGTGCTTGTTAAGTTAGTAGTGATGGAGACTTCTCCTCAATTCACTACCAAGGTGTGCATGATTCCAAACCTAGCATTCCTTTTTGAAATCTCCACTTCGTATAAGAGCTTAACTTGTTGCATTTTTATATTCCAATTTTGGTCTACAAACATTTTTTTAAAAGTTCACTTTGTAAACGAAGATTTTTAATTCTAGTTGTTGATTAACTAATTATTTATTTCCCACTTTTGTTTGTGAAACTTCATAATGCCAATGTAAAAAATTTGTACCTCACTTTTAGATTCCCAAATTTTGATTCACTTTTAGGGTAGGATACTTGCATGTGTTTCACATTCACTATAGACTACCAAAACCATTGTCCAAACAAAAATGCTTATAGTCAAGAATTTTGCAATTGTAAAACCAATGTGATGTACAAGGTAGAACAAATTAGATGCAAGTATGTTTTTGTGAAGAAAGGTATTTAATTCTTTTTATGAAGGGAATTAAAGGCCCACATTCATTTGAAAGCACTAAAAGATTCAACCTATGTATTTACACGTCTATCATTGTTTCCAAATGAGCAATTGCTACCACAAAGGGGTGTAGCACATGTAAGCAAAGTTGACATTCAAATGAAAGCAAGGAAAACAATTGAAACATTCACAATTGAAAGTGTTTGTGATTTGGCTCTTCCTTTTGTGGAAGTACAAATGAATGGGCTTTATATCCTATTGTCAAATATGGATAAAATTATGGACTAGACAATGCTTGAAAACCTTGAAGAAGCCCTAGCTTTCCTTATCAAGATTGAAACTAAAGGTACCTTAGGAAACACATTCGTGTTTACATTTGGAAAATGGTATTTTTTTCCACTGGTGAGTTTACTTGTTTTATTCACTATCATTGTTTTACACCCTAAGTTTTAATTAGTCATAATCATTCATTTGCAACATGGGTTATTATTACTTACATTCAATGTTTTGCAACCTTGCTTATTATTACTTGTATAGTCATTGTTTTCCAACTTAGGTTCTTATTAATCATAGTCAATGTTTTGCAACCTAGGTTGTAATTACTTATAATCGCCATTCTCCAACCTAGGTTCTTATTAGTCACAAACTATGCATGTAGGTTGTTGGAGGGGTTGAAAAAACAAGCATAGTTTATGAGATGGTTGTGAAGTCTTTGAGCGTATGGACTAAAATTGGTTGTGGAGATAACACCATGAAACAATTCATAAAAATGAAAAATCTCTAGGAATATTTACAATATGTGAAACAAAAGGAGTATGATGCAAACATGGCAAGCATTATGAAAAATCGCCTTTGTTGAAATCACATTACCTTGCAATTAAAACTCAAAAAAACTCATTATAATTATCCCCTTAGAAATACAATGTATTAATAAATAAATTACCATGTTAAAAAATCAATTAGTTGTATTGTACTTGTAAGTGAGTTGAAAATGGGTCTTCTATATGCTAATTTATATACATTATATATACATACATAGTCACCTTGATTTTTTCAGAAGTTGCATTGTAGTTACATGTGGCAATTACCTTAGAACTATTGTAAATGTGCCATTAAAACAATAACTATGTTGCAACTAGTGTACAATGTACATACTTGCGATCATGCCATGTGTTCACATTTCCATCACTCATTATGGGATACATTTACAACTATTTTTTGATTATGATTCCCATCAATACAATTAATATGACCACTAGTGCACTAGTACTATTGTCCAACTATTCTATGACTATAATATAATTATTTATAATTTAATAAGGACACATATTCATATGTAATGTTTTGCAAAGAATTATTGTTTCAATAATCTGACTATTAATATGAATAAATAAGTGTAATTCATATAATTAATTTTACATTAATTAACAAACTAATTTTTTGTTAAATATTAATTAAATAAATATTTATCCAAGTTCAAGATACTTCATAATGAATTAGATTTATTATTTAAGATAATTAATAATTCATCAATAATTACCAAATCATTAATTATCTAAATTCAGTAATTAATTAATTAATCGTATACATATAATTAATTTAGATGTGAAACTAAAAGCAATGTGTATATTAAATCAAAAATTCAATTCGATGTACATATGAATATGCTTATTTATACCTTCATGTTTTTGACCCAAATTCATATTTTATATTGAATATTTAGTAATGAGTTTTTTTTAATCATTTATTACTTATTAACTAATATGTATTTTATTTAATTATTATTAACTAATTAATTAAACTGATAATTAATTATTATTAACTAATTAATTAAACTGATTATTAATTATTATTAATTATAAATAAGTTTGATTCATATAATTAGTTCATTAATTAGTTAAAATAACTTTTTTTTTTCAAAACTTCAAATGATAAGTGACTAATTATATGAATTTAGATAATTAATCATTTGATAATTAATTTTCTGAAAAATAATTAACTCAAATAAATAATTCAAATCACTATTTCAAATAAGTAAATATTTAATAATGTATTTAAATATTTAATAATCATATAATCACTAATTTAATTGTATAACTTACATAATGAAAAACAAACACAAAGCATGTGAGAATTTTTTTTTATAGTTGCAACTCAATTACAACTCAATGTATAACTAAATAACAATTAAAAGATTTTACCCATATGTTTTGTCTTTAAATCCCATGTTACAAACCATATAAAGAAGGCAAGGTTCTCTTATGTTTTCACATTCAAATACATATGCCATTTTGGGATGAGCTCAAAAAACTTAACCATAAAAATAAAACATAAATTTTTTAAAAAAATTCATGGCTATTCTTTAATTCATTTAGTCTTGGGTTTTCCTACCTACTTACCTATCTAGGTAAGTAAGTAGGTAGGTAGGTAGATAGGTTTTAAGTAAACATGTAACTTGGTATGTTTTAAGACCTACCTACCTACTTACCTATGGTTATATACGATCTACCTAGCTACTAAAATAAATTTTAATTTTTTTAAAAATGTAATTAATATGCCATGTGGTAATTTTTTTATTATGCCACATGTGACAATCTCGAACCATCATTAATAATCATAATGGACGATGGCAATCAATATAGTTTTATGTCCAAAAATCTTCAAAGTGCCACGTGTCATTTTTAATGAATGGATGATAATTAATGGCATCAGCATGACATCATGGGTGCAATTATAATGGAGTTGCATAGTAGTTGAAAATGAATTGTTTTAATAGAGTTCCAATGAGTTACATTGTATATACATTGAATTGCAATTTTGCAACTTATGCAACTTGTTTATTAGCACTCACAATGTATAAATACAATGAGTTGCAAGTGATCATTGCAACTCAAAAACTTAATTGCAAGGCTAGTTGCAAAAAACCTTTTTTTCTCATAGTGAAGGGCTATATAAACACTTAGGAGGAAGAAAGAAGAATATGTTTAGCAAGAATTGCAAATTTATGACCAACAAATTAAGGCTATTGAGGAGAAATCCAAGTGGGGCTAGTTGCCTTTATATTTGCTATTGAAGTGATATCCTTTGCAAATTGGTTTTCATTGCCCATGGGAACACACAAAGGAGGAGTTCGAAATGATCACTTAAGAGCTTGAAAAGGAATCAAAACCCTTTTCTTTAGACAAGGCATGCCCGTATATCATAAGAGCTTTCAAACTTTTTTGCAGAACATTGTTTGGCAGATAACACCCCTTGGCACATCCCAACAAGGTCTAACACAACACACTATCCTCCATTATGCTCGTGAGCAAGCCACTCTATGAGGTTAACCATTGTTGTGGAGGATGTAATAGACTATGAAATTCTCTGGTTCCCAAAGGTGCAATATGGCGTTGAAGATGTTTTGCAAGCTTGGGAGGACTTGTTGGGTCTACTAGGATTTGAACTTGAGCTATAAAACCCAATGGTTGAAAAAATATGGGGATTTATGGCCAAAAGTGCTTATAGAGCAATCTTAGACATGCGTAGTCTTGGACTAAGCAAGTAGTTGGAAGATATGTGGTGTAGTTTTTCCACTAAACTAGGTGATAGGTTCACACTAAACGAGGTATTACATTTTGACACTAGTGCTCCTAGCTTTAATTTGTTTCTGCTACACAATTCCATTCAATATGTGATAGGATATGCCATAATGTGTTCATTTGAATGTTTTGTTGTCATGTGTTCAACGAAGCCTTGGTGTCGAAGGAGGAGACAGACATGGGTTGGGTTTTCCCAAGGAAATAAAACTTTGGAGATGGTAATGCCCTCTATGATATGTGAGGTAAATGTTAATAGTTGTTAGTAAAAGTTATGGACTTCTAGCTTCATCCATTGTCCTTTAAACTGAGGGTAAAAGAAACAACTTAGAATAGTACCAATGTCAGTGTTGCCATAATCAAATTGGACATTGCAACAATAGAAGATATATTCACATGTTTCATATTTCCAATTTTGCTTTAGTTTTTAGATCATGACCATAAATTAATTTATGGTTTACATTCCAATTTTCAATTGCACACCAACATTCTTGTATCTCTTTTAGTTTTATGATGTTTGAACATTCCTTTTTACTAGATTGAATGACTAGACTCTACTAGTAGCACTTACTATGGCAAATTTTATGTAGGAAGTCAAAGAGTTTCAAGGATTGGATTTGTTGTGGATAGTTGCAAATCATGAAACACCAAAGTAAGACCCTAGCCTTTCAATTGATATTGACTTCCAATCTTACATCAACAATCCCACCCTTGCATCACCACTCCCATCAAATGTTGTCTTTGTTGCCCTTGTTTGGTTCAAGCGGACACCATCCCTTTCCATTGGTCTATGGCCTCCAAGGCAATCTACATTGAACCCCTTAAGACCATTACCAAACCTCAATGACACATCCTCCCAAGGTGTGCATTTTTTTGAACCAATCACATAGTTCGACTCGAAGGTGCAAGCAATGTGTTGAGATGTATGGTGGGATCTAATATTGGTGAGTGAAAGGACTACGTATTCGTGGTTGTGGAAGATGGGGTTACCACACAATATAATGCCTTGCATGAAAAAATGATGTAAGTAATGGAATAATGTCCAACAAAAATGTAAATGTGCATTATTTATTTTCCTATATTTGTTCATTTTAGGAGCATTGGAAAAACTTATACCTAGGTGATTTGTACAGAACATTACATAATATGTACGTAGAACATCTGATTGAAGTTTTCATATTGTCCTTTTTCTTGGCTAAGTTATGCTATGTTTGTTTAACTAACATTCCTTGATTTCATTAGCAATTTGGTGCCATTTGTGCAAAACTTCATATAGTCCAGAGGTGGGAGCAATGATTTTGCCATTCCATTTGTGATTATAGGTGAATACTTAAAACTAAGACTTGATGCTAACATTGACTTACTTGAACAAAGAAGGGTTATTGTATATTAATGCCATGGAATTTTTTAGGGTGTGGTTTACACATGGCCAATTATTAAGGGAGTGTATGTACATCACCCACCCCCACTTGTGGGATATTGTGAAGAATTTGATCAAATAAAAGGGAAAGTTAGAGGATAATGTTATTCAATTTGTAAGAAAAAATTCAATGTGCATGTCGAAGTGAAGGCTATTTTAGTCCCATTTCAAGATGCAAACCATTATAGTGTTATTGTAGTGAATGATGATAGTATGTATCACTATGACCTGCTAAAATTTACAAACATCTTTCATTCGTTGGTACTACTCCATTTCTTTGCCAAGATTTTGGGTGGTGAAACAAGGTAAGTTGTCTAGGACAAACGAATGGAAGCGAGTTGTGTCCAAGACAAATTGGACTTGGCTTAATGGATTGCAACGTGTTAGATCGGGAGTGTGGATTTTATGTCATAAAATTCATCACGAGTGGATGACACATGACATATCCACTTGCCTTCATGTATTTTTAATGAAACCACATATCCCATTTATTTTTTAAAAATTATCAATCATATTTACAAGTACATTTACACATTTTCTGGGGTGTAGGTGACACAAATTTGGTTTTCAAGAGATGAAACAATTCAAAGTCGATCAACACTAGTTGAGGCGATGAAATAGATGTTGCGCAACACTGATGCTCCAAGTAATGCATGTTTGATTGACTTGGAAGAACATCCAAAAGTTGTTAAATTGGACCATTTCAAAAGACTACCAAATATTTGAAAGAGTGAACAACCTAGGAAGATGGTGTGTTCTACAAGCCAGTTAATAACATAGTTTAGATGTGGTTCTAAATTTGTTTCAGTTGGCAAACGATGTTGAATGTTACCAGGTTTATATTGTAGAAAATTTTGGAAATAATCTGAAATGTCTCAGAACATTTTGGACATATACATGGTTTGAAATGTCTTTGTTTTTGCAATGATTAGTGTTGGATCAAACAAAGATCAATACAATTCACATATCAAAGTATATTTGTGTTCAAACAGAGCATGTTTTGCATTCCTCCATGTTTTTTATCATACTCCTTTGAGAGCCACAAGATCTTGTTTCTCAGGCCTCCAAAATTAGTAGGAGATCAATAAAAGAATTAATTAATTATCTTTGGCCTTGATGCAAACAAATAACTCCTCACCTATTATAGGAAATACCTATGGTTAATTTTTGTGTGTTTGTTTTGAAACATTCACATATCGTTGCGGTTTCACTGCAAGACATATAGGCATGCTAGGAGACAGATATGTTCTTAGCAACTATTGAAAGATGTTTGAACATTAAATGTTTATTGTTGGCTTTTGCAACATATAAACATCATGGAAGATAAAGAGCTCATATAATATTTACTTACATTATTCTATCTACTCCACAACAATATTTAATTGATACCATTCAATGTTCTACTAGAGATTACCTTTGCGATACAATATTATGACTCACCACTTTTATATCTTTTGGAGTGCAATTAAATGTACATTTTAAAAGTATGTTAAACATAAGGTAGCTAATAGTTATGGCAATTAAAACATTGAATAGTTGTTGTTGTGTTAACTATAAGTGCTTTGGAGTGGTTAAATGGACCTTTCACAATTAGGCATCAATCCCATGAAATGTGAGGCTTGATATTATATTGTTTGTTGTAGTAATGGGAGTAAATCATGTTGCAAGAACTAGCACAAGCAACTAGGGTAATGTGCCATTAGCAACTAATAGCGGTTAATGGTTTTGGGATGCAATTCAAGATAAATAAATTGAGACTTAATGGATTTGCATATCCATGCAATTAGGATATTTACATCAAGCTCCTGTATTGATTGGAACATATCTTGAGTGTTTTTTCCATTGCAATGTGCTCATTCATTGATTTTCTAATGCTTAAATTTTTGTTGCAGACATTAATTTTGAAACCTTAGAGGATTTTGAAAGGAAATGGATGCAATTTGCATGTACATGTCATGAGCAAATTGGAATACTACACAATTTACAATCAATGTCTCATGATATCTTGCTACTCAATTAGTGAAGAATAATTGTTTATAAAAGTTTATAACACTTTGGAAAGTGAGATCTTGTTTGTTGACTCACCTAGTTTACAAGAGTTGTTTTAATCTCAAAGTTGTGTTCTTCATATTACACATTCCTACGCAATTTGAAGATTTGCATGTTGCTTTAATGAGTTGAATTGTGGAGACATTTGGTAGAAAAAATTGTAGATTACATACACATAATTTCCATAAACTAGGTTGAGTTGTGTAGACAAATTTGGTAGACGATGAAAACATCAGACATGCCTAATGAACTTGGCAAACTTTATTTCTATTTTTCAAATAACAATTTCATTCAAACTTTTCAAAATGTTCTACAAAAAAATAATACGCCATATACTATGTAGGTTCTACAAATGGCAAATTGTCTTAATATGTACTTGCTTATGAGCCCAATGTGATTGGAAGCACACCAATGGCGTAACTGCCTATAACTACTTTGATAAATTCTAATGGAATTGCCATTCATAGATGTCTATATGCAAATATACTTTGTTGCTTTATCCTTTAGTTGGTTTTTTTTTGGAGCATTGGATTCAAGTATTTGTTTCTATCTTTTCATATTATTATAAGGAAACACAATTGGGAACAATGATTATGCATCGAGGTGCTCCAAACCTGCAATGCCTTGTGTTAGCATATCCTATTGTTTTCCTTTCATAACCTTCAATCTAGATAGTAAATGTTTTTGTAACAACAGAAAATCACATGCAATAGTTTTGAACTACGTGAAAACCTAGTCAATGAGTTCACCTAGGTTAGAAGTTGTGTAGGCTTCTTCTTGCTTTGTTGTATCCAAGGTAGCAACATTGTTAAGCTTCTCATTCACATCAACTTCTTGATTAAGCATGTCGACGAAATTAATGTGGACATCCAATGCAGGACCCCTATGAAATGTATTCATCTTTTGTAAAATTGCACCATCTAGAATGTAAGGATGGAGCATTTCAAAAATCTTCATAACATGTTTACATATTATTCCTTGTGCTGCAAGAGGGCAATTACATTATGGGCATTCATAAGATGGAACATGTATAATCCACACTTTCAAACGGTGATTGGTGGATGCCACCAATGTAATGGCTTCCCCATTTGGATGTAACATGACATTTGTGTCTAGAATATCATGGGCTCTAAATATAGCGCTTGTAACAATGCTTTCATTTTTTTGTTTCGTACATAGCCAAAGACTTTCATTTGCACACCATATTAGTAGTGTGTTAGAACATCACCAACTAGACAGTAAATCAACCAATCCATTCTACCCCTAGTGAACCTTTTTTTTTCTGAAGAGTATAATATTCTTTTCATGTTGTTGTGGAATGATTCCATAGAGGAGTTCATGTCTTGCTCTGCATGCAGTATGTTTTGATTCCCAACACACCACATCCTCGCCTTCAACAACCAATGATTTTTGAGGCATTGAATGAATTGAATTGCATTTGGGAAACTTGTTCACAACAACTCGATTTGTTGTTCTACCCACATAATAAGGTCAGAATTGGTGGGACATCCTTATGAATACATTATCTTTCCAAGGGCACATAAAACTTTAGTTCGCTCCTCTGTAGATGCAATATTTTTTATGGCATTTTTAGCCCATGTTTTGCACACATGGCATAAACACAAGAGGGCTATGGCTCTTGCCCAAACATTGCTACATGAAAAAACAATTTCAATAAGGCAATGTGCACCCTTACAAGAATGGGAGAAACAAATTGAATTCACATTGAGGATATGCTTGTTCTATTGTGGAAAATGTACCTAGGAATAGTGACACAAAATATGGCAATGATTATGTTCTACATGGGAGCATTTGTTACAAATGTACATGTCATACTGCAATGGTTTTTTGCATTTGTACATGAAATTGCAATGGACACTTAAGCTTGTACCAAACTATTACTGACACATTGTTAATTTCAATGCCCATTAACATACACATGGGATATTGTTTTGTAGTAAACAAAATGACACATAATTTACATACTTGGGAATAGAAAGAAAAAACTTATACTTAAAACAATACTTGAGAACCCAAGTTGATAAATTGTAGTATATTTTGGTTCTATTCATATGATGGTAAACATAGTCTTTGAGGGCAAAATTATAAGCACTACATGTGCCAACGAATCCCAAATGGGAACAACTAGCCTCTTGGATTTATTTTGGGAAAAAATAATCTAACCTCAAGATGTTGATTTCTACTTGAGCATTGTCAACAATGATATCAAACAACATCTAATCATTTTGCATTCTTTGTAATAATGATTGGACGATTGGATGGAGGTCATTCTTTCGACATTTTCCAATTATAATGAATGCAATGGGTATTCCATTTTACCATTCGTCAAATACCATCATTGTGTGTAAAGGGTATTACAAAAAACACAATGTAAGGTTAGTAGGTTGAATGTTGCAAAACATAAGAGTACGCAACTTCGCAAAATGGAAAACAATGCCATACCCTACATTGATTGGTGCCAAATGTTGTGTTGAATGTTATTGAACTCCCTTGCCCATATTTTTATCATCATTTCACATTGTCACGTAGTTTGGATTCCCAAGGTGAAAGGGGTGTCATCTTGGTTTGATATGTTCAGATATAAAGGGGCATGTTCTACATAGTAGAAATTTGATTCATGATTTTCCAAAATCCACATTCTCACACTAAGTGGGTCCTTTCGATGTTTTTGCCATAATTCATATGCCTATTTTTTTGCCAAGTTTCTTACATCAAAGGGTTGTTCCTTGACATACACCTTATGATGTGCCATAACTTGAACAAGGGACAAACCTTCCCTTATTAGCCCCATGAGGTGTGCCTTCATAGCACTTAAAAGTTGCAAACCCAAAGTATGCCGGAATCCAAGAGCACTCTTTCCATGGCATACTTCACCCAATTTATTCTTATGTTCTGCATGCATGTATATCAGTCGAAAAATACTATGGTCCAAACATGGTTGCTTTGCGATAAAGGATCTTTGGCAACCACGCTTAATAGACATACCTGCCATTGTCTTCCCTATCCTAGTTTTTTGTTGTGATTGTTGGCTGGATTATAGGAATTCCAACAAGGGTTTCGTCCCCTTCCTCTTGATGGATGTATCATGGATTTTGTTTCACTTCCACTTTTGTTGTGTAAACAAGAGAAGCTTGTGTATGTTTGCTGGAAGGATGATGATAACTACATACATTCGCAAAGAACATAATGGCAGCCCTATTAAGTGAATGTTACCCTATATCTTGTTTCACCTATAAACAAGTGTTGTAAAATTTGCTTGAAGGTGCGTCAATGTGTTTGGGGCAAACGACTTGATGTGGTCCTTTGTCCTCATAAACTTGCAAGGGAAGTTGGGGATATTTTGCTTCCCTTTTATGAAATCCTCCAGATGATCCCATGGGGTGACTGTAATTTCAACATTGTTATACAGTCCATGACCACTTGTAACATGAGGTAGCCATATAATATCAAATATTTGAAAAGGTCCAAGGGGAGGAGGCTATTGCATAGTTGCCTTCAATGTTTGTAGCAAATTTGCTTATCTGGAGGGAATGAAAGGTGTATCCTCAAAAGTCTCTTGGATTCCACCATCATCAAAGACCACATTATACTCTGGGCTTGCCATTACAAAATTTGAACCCCACTTCTTTGGACAACATAAATTAACAAAAAATTCAAATGTCACTTCGAAGATGAAAAAATCCAACATGCAAATAAGGTGTAGAAATAGAATTGGTAGTGGATTTTAGAATCAAGGAGATAATTTTGTAGAAGTTTTAGAAGTACAGATGCAACCCAAAACTTATATAGAACCTAGAGTAGATTTGAGAGAATTGAAACATTAGTTAAGAAGAAGAACAACAAAGCTATATGCACATGCCATTATTCTAGTAACATATTAAAACTTTACATTTTGAAGCATCAAAAGAAGAGGAAAAACCTGAAGAAAGTCGTGGCTACATGTAGAAGGTTTAAGCTGGTGCGATGTTTGGTCTTCGGCGTGCCATGGAGCTTATCCACAATTTGCTAAAATTAATCATCATTTCAAAATCGATCTCTAGGTAGGTAGAACTTTTTAGTGCAGAGCAAAAGTTTTGTTGCAATCGAGGGCAGAGAGCGCGATAGTGAGTCAACTACGCTAGGGAAGGACAATGAAGGGAGGGATGGACAATTGACGGTGCTTGAAATGTTCTGTCAATGGCGAAGGGAGGGCTTGACTATGGATGTGGGGTCGAATCTAGTGGTGGGTCAAGGGGCGGAAGATTGCACTGAACAAAGCTCGTTAGGGGGCATTTAACATTTCACCAAAAACTTGGCTCCCAATCATATTGAGTTCTCAAATTTTCAACTACAACAACAAAAATTGCTGAGCAATGGATGACTTTGGGATGAAACCTTCCCATGTTTGATAGTGTGTTCTTCATCAAGTCATCATATATATAAAATTAAATTTTATTTTATTTATCAAGTCATCATATATTTTGTTTAGAGCATGAGTACAGATTTCTACAAACTTATGTTGCACTTGTGTGTAATACAACTTTTTGTTGCTTCCATGGTTTTATGGAATACCATAGTACAAATGGCAGCTTCAACACATGTCTCTCGAACAATTAATTAATTTTGAAGATTTCCATGTTGACATTTTGAAATATTCCAAATGATCCTTCATTTTTCCATCATCTTGAAATTTTCAACATTTCTACAACTAATGTAGTTAGTGTGAAAGCCGCCCAGTGCCAGATACCTACAAAAGTACCTCATACAACAGTACCTTGTACATAGGGTCCCCCAGGCAGCAGCCGAAGGAGGGATCTACACTGGGAATGCACAACACATCCTCATCTGAGGTTGATCCCAGATAACAACCTGACGGGATGTTTTTCTCCTTTGCTTCATGTGATACCCATCAGGTATCAAAAGACAATGCATCTCAAAAAGCAAAACACCCACCAAAGCACTTCTAGGAGGTAAAAGCAAAATACCCACCAAAGCATTTCTAGGAGGTAATATAACACTACCTCCACTAACCAAGACTGAAAAGCCCTCTTCTTTTGCATTTTCAGACCTGTTGAAGAGGGTAAAGAAATAAAGCACGTGGACAATGAAAAAAGATCTTTGTTCTGTCCATTATACAACTGATTTAGTTCTTGTGAGAATTGAGAAAGCTCCGTGCTCCCCATTAACGAAGCCAGAAGAACAAGGTTAAAACTTTTTCTTGAAGTCAAAAGAAAAGACCTCCAAGATAAGGACTTTCAGAACCTGGAAGAATAAGGACCCACACAGAAGGTTTTGAAACTTTAAAGAAGAAACATATCTTTCATAAGAATAGAGAAATCTCCATTCTCATGATGAAGAAGAAACAACAAGGCTAACACTTCCTCAGGAAGCCACAGACAGAACCAAACAAGGGGAGACAAAAAACAAAACAAAAAACAAAAAACACACACCCGTATGAACAAAAGTGCCAGGACTCACACCTGTTCAGGGACCATCAACAGTAGTATGTATGATAGTGACTTAACTATCACAACTTCCCCACTGACTTCATCAGCTCCCTACAGTGGGTAAAGGCTGGTGACAAGCACCATCCTGCGAACTGAGTTTCTGCTGCAATTCCGGAAG
>Ga0116229_10003474_pt1 | contig 25909 bp, 22 predicted proteins | sample S1TSphgellanicum_3_FD_87313 | JGI IMG/M metagenome (GOLD analysis project Ga0116229, IMG submission 87313) | Host-associated microbial communities from peat moss isolated from Minnesota, USA - S1T2_Fc - Sphagnum magellanicum MG | ecosystem: Host-associated > Plants > Peat moss > Unclassified... | reverse complement strand
GATGACACCAAGTCTGACGACGGGAGGTCCGGCGGCGCAAAGCCCAATGACGACTCCAAGTCCGGCGATGACGGCGAGGCGGAATCGACGCCGAAAAAGAAGGGCTTGCTGCAGCGGCCGCTGCTGCTGGTCGGCCTGGCCACGGTCCTGCTGCTCGCGGCGATCTTTGGGCTGATCTACTGGCTGCACGCGCGCGACTACGAAAGCACCGACGACGCCTTCATCGATACCCACATCGTCCGTCTTGCGCCGCAGGTGGCGGGACGGGTGACGCGGGTGCTGGTCGACGACAACCAGCTGGTCGGGACCAACCAGCCCCTGGTCGATATCGATTCCGCCGACCTGCAGACCCGCGTGGCCCAGGCGCAGGCTCAGCGCGCGCAGGCGCAGGCCCAGGTCGACAACGCTAAGGTGCAGGTCACGGTGAACACGGCGGCCTATCAGGGCGCCCTCGCCGACGCCCGCGCCGCCGCGGCGCAGGCCGAGAACGCCGCCCAGGATCTCGCGCGATATCAGGCGTTGCGGGCCCTGAACCCCGCCGCCGTGGCGCAGCAGCAGATCGATCAGGCCACGGCCCAGGCGCGCCAGACCGCGGCGCAGCGGGACTCGGCGCTGAAAACCGCCCGCTCGCGCGCCGACCAGGTGGCGGCGAGCCGGACCCAGATCGCCTCGGGCGAGGAGCAGGTGCGCGCCGCCAACGCCCAGCTTCAGTCGGCCGAAATCAACTATGGCTACGCCCATATCGTCGCGCCCCTGGTCGGGCATGTGGCGCAGAAGACCGTGGCCGTGGGCGACTACCTCCAGCCCGGCACGCAGATGCTGGCGATCGTGCCGCTGCAGGTTTGGGTCACCGCCAACTTCAAGGAGACCCAGCTCGCCCTGATGCGGGTCGGCCAGAAGGCGACCTTCAAGATCGACGCCTGCCCCAAGGCCAGGATCGACGGCCACGTCGACTCGATTCAGCGCGGGGCCGGGCAGGCCTTCGGCATCCTGCCGCCCGAGAACGCCACCGGCAACTATGTGAAGGTGGTTCAGCGCGTGCCGGTGAAGATCGTGTTCGACCATGTGGACCGGCAGTGTCCGCTCGGCCCCGGCATGTCGGTCGAGCCCCGGGTCAAGGTGCGCTGAGATGGCCGGCGGCGCTAGCGGGGGCGGAGGGGACGACGGCTGGACGCCCGCGCGCTCGGTCGCGGGGAACCGCAATCCCTGGTCCATCGTGGCGGTGATCTCGATCGCCACCTTCATGACGGTGCTCGACACCTCCATCGCCAATGTCGCCCTGGATCACATCGCCGGCGGCCTGGCCGTGAGTTACGATGAGGCGACCTGGGTCACCACCAGCTTCCTGGCGTCCACCGCCATCATCATCCCGATCTCGGGCTGGCTGGCCAACGTGATCGGCCGCAAGCGCTACTACATGATGTCGGTGGCGCTGTTCACGCTCGCCTCGTTCCTGTGCGGTATCGCGCCCAATCTCACCTTCCTGGTCATGGCGCGGGTGCTGCAGGGCGCGGCCGGCGGCGGCCTGGCGTCGGTCGAGCAGTCGATGCTGGTCGACACCTTTGCGCCCAAGCAGCGCGGCATGGCCTTCGCCGCCTATGGCGCGGTGGTGATCGTGGGGCCGGTGCTCGGGCCCGTGATCGGCGGCCTGATCACCGACAACGCGTCCTGGCACTGGTGCTTCCTCATCAACGTGCCGGTCGGCGCCCTGTCGCTGTTGCTGGTCAACCTGTTCGTCGATGAACCGAAGGCCCTCATCGAGGACCGCAAAAAGCTGCTCAGCAAGGGTCTCAAGGTCGATTTCGTCGGCTTTATCCTCGTCGCTCTGTTCCTGGGTCTGCTGGAGGTCACCCTGGACCGGGGGCAGCGCGACGACTGGTTCTCGAGCCCGTTCATCCTCACCACCGCCATTATCTCCGCCGTCTCGCTGCTGTTCTTCATCCCCTGGGAACTGACGCGAGATGATCCCATCGTGCCGATCGCCATGTTCGGTCAGCGCAACTTCGGGATCGCCAGCATCTTCCTCTTGATTGTGGGGGTGATCATCTTTGGCACCACCCAGTTCATCCCCCAGCTGCTGCAGCAGGTGATCGGCTATACCGCGACCGACGCGGGCCTGGCCCTGACGGCGGGCGGTCTCGCCACCATCTTCGTCATGCCGATCAGCGGGCTTCTGTCCGGAAAGGTCGATCCCAGACTGATCGTCGGCGCCGCCTTCACGGTCCAGGGGCTGGCCCTTTGGAATATGAGCCATCTCGACACCCAGCTGTCGTTCTCCTCGGCCGCCTTCGCGCGAATGCTGCAGTCGGTCGGCCTGCCGTTCCTGTTCGTGCCGATCACCACCATCGCCTACGTCGGGTTGAAACCGCAGGAGAGCAACCAGGCCTCGGCGCTGATGAACGTGGCGCGCAATCTCGGCGGCACGATCGGCATCTCCACCGTCCAGACCCTGCTGGCCCAGCGCTCGCAGTTCCATCAGGCGCGGCTGGTCGAGACACTCAATCCGCTCAATCCGAACTACACCAGCGGCCTTGCGGGGGCGGGCCAGGCCCTGGCGGCGCAGGGCCAGCCGCAGGTGGACGCCATGCGCCAGGCGACGGCGCTGATCTATCGCGGCCTCGGCCAGCAGGCGCAGATGCTGTCCTATGTCGACGTCTTCCATACGCTGATGATCGTGGTGTTCGGCGTCATTCCGCTGCTCCTGCTGATGCAGGGTGGCAAGGGCGCGCAAGGCGGGGGGGCGGCGTGAGGCGGGTCCAGGTTTGCGGTATTGCGCTCACGGCGGTCTCGCTTGCGGCCTGCACCGTGGGGCCGAACTATCGGCCGCCGTCTGTCGCGGCGCCGCCGGGGTTCTCCGAAGCGCAGTCGACCGGGCGAACGGTGGTGAGCACCGGCCCACCTGGCCTATCGGCCTGGTGGACCCGCTTTCACGATCCGATCTTGGACGAGCTGGTCCGGCGCGCGCTGAAAGACAATCTCGATCTGCAGACCGCCGCCTCCAGAGTGCGCGAGGCCCGGGCGCAGGAGCGCGTGGCGGGAGCCGCCGAGCTGCCCAGCATCAACGCCAGCGGCAATGCGCTGACCTACAATTCCGACCGCAAATCCGGCAGCTCGGCGTCCGGCGGCTCGGCATCCGGCGGTCCGGCCTCCAGCGGTCCGGGGGGCCTGCCGATTCCGTCCCATACCAATCTCTATTCCGTCGGTTTCGACGCCACCTGGGAGATCGACCTGTTCGGCGGGACGCGGCGCGCCATCGAGGCGGCCAGGGCCAGTACCGAGGCGGCGCAGTGGGCGCGGCGCGATGGGCAGGTGTCGCTGCTGGCCGAACTGGCCAACGACTATTTCACCCTGCGCGCGGTCCAGATTCGCATCGCCGTCGGCCAGGCGGAGCTGAAGCGTCAGCAGGATCTCTTCGTCCTGGCCCAGGCCCGGCGCAAGACCGGGTTCGTCACCGACCTCGACGTCGAGCAGCAGGCAACGCAGGTCGCCACCGCCGCCGCGCAGATCCCTCAACTTCAGGCCCAGGCGAGCGCGGAGATCCACGCCATCGCCATCCTGCTCGCCGAGGCGCCGGAGACGGTCGAGCAGGGCCTCGCCGCCACCGCCTCAACGCTCGCGCCGCCGCCGCCGGCTCTGCCGGTGGGGCTACCCTCGGACCTGCTGCGGCGTCGCCCCGACATCCGTGAGGCGGAGCGGCGGGTCGCCGCCGCGAACGCCGAGATCGGCGTGCAGACCGCCGAGCGCTATCCGAAGATCAATCTGATCGGCTTGGGCTCCTTCGCCGGCTCGGCGATCGACAGTCTGTTCTCCCAGCAGAACCTCGCGTCGGTCGCGGTGGGCATGGTCACCCAGCCGGTCTTCGACGGCGGGCGCAGCCGCGGTCAGATCGCGGCCACCCAGGAAGAGCGGTTGCAAGCCGACCTCGCCTATCGCAAGGCGGTGCTGGGCGCCTTCAGGGACGTCGAGGACGGCCTCGCCCGCTACCGCAGCGAGGATGAGCGCCGCGCCAGCCTGGCCCGGTCGGTGACCTCGGCGCAGAACAGCCTGACCATCGCCGAGGCCCAGTACCGAACCGGTTTCGTCACCTACATCAATGTGCTGCAGGCCGAGACTTCGCTGCTGAACGCCCGAGACCAGCTGACCCAGTCCGACGCCCAGGTGCTGTCCGACCTGATCGCGATCTACAAGGCCCTCGGAGGCGGCTGGGAGGTCGGAGCTTAAGCCTGGCCCGCAATGGCTCGAGCTGATCCGGCCGTGCGTCGTTCAACACCTCCCGACGCAGCTCAGATATGAGGTGAAGTCCAACATCCGCCCTTAAAAGACAGCCGTTGCCAAGCCCTGCGAGATGGGGTTTGATCGTCTTTGACCAGGACGTCTGCCAAAATTTTATTCCGTTGGTCGCCGTGCGCGCCAGGTTAGCGACAGGGCTCAGATGCGACGCGCTGGAACGCCCGACGGCAGCTACTCGGCCGCCGCGATCTGCACCGTCCGCAAGCCCTGTGGCGCGGCCTTCTCCTTGGCGGCGATTCGCCTGTAGGTGGAGAGCGCCTGGGCGACGACCTGGTCCATGTTGTAGTACCGGTAGGCCGCCAGCCGGCCCACGAAGTGGACGTTCGGTGTTTCAAGCGCGAGCGCCTCGTATTTTTTGTAGAGCGCCTGATTACTGGCGCGCGGAATAGGATAGTAGGGATCGCCGACGGCGGCAGGAAACTCGTAGGTGATGGTCGTCTTGGCGTGCTTTTGCCCGGTTATGTGCTTGTATTCACTGACGCGCGTGTAAGGGATGGACTGCTCCGGATAGTTTACTGTGCCGACGGGCTGAAACCACGCCTGATCCAGGGTCTCGTGTCGGAACTCCAGGCTTCGGTAAGGCAATCGTCCGAATTCGTAGCCAAAGTATTCGTCGATGGGGCCGGTAAAGATCAGATCGTCGTACACATCCAGGGACTGGACATCCTCGAAGGCGACGCCGGTCTCGACGGTGATGTTCGGATGGTCGAGCATGTTTTCGAACATCCGCGTATAGCCGTCCGCCGGCATGCTCTGGAAGGTATCGGTGAAATAACGGTCGTCGGTATTGAGCCGCGTCGGCACCCGGGCCGTCACGGATTTGTCCAGCTCGGACGGATCGAGCCCCCACTGCTTGCGGGTATATCCCTGGAAAAACCGTTGGTAGAGGTCGCGGCCTACGGCGGAGATGACGACGTCCTCCGACGTCAGAATGCGCTCTACGGGCTCAGCCCTTCCGGCCAAAAACTGGCGCGCCTCCTCCTCGGACTGGAGATGTAGGCCGTAGACCGCGTTCAGGGTCGTCCGGTTTATCGGCATCGGCACGCGCAAGCCGTCGCTGAAGGCGGCGAGCACCCGATGTTCGTAGGGGCGCCACCGGGTGAACCGCGACAGATACCGAACGATGTCGTCGGAATTGGTGTGGAATATATGCGGACCGTAGCGGTGCATGAGCACGCCGGCCGCGTCCGTCTCATCGTAGGCGTTGCCGCCGACATGGGGCCGGCGATCGATCAGCAGAACCCGTTTGCCCAGTCCCCGCGCGAGCCGCTCCGCCATGACGGACCCGGCAAATCCGGCCCCGACGACCAGATAGTCGAATCTTCGTGGTCGCGGCGTGCGCGGATGGCGCGCCGCGGCTGGCGCGCGCTGTTGTCGCGCGCGATGTGCGATGGCGGCCTTGATCAGGTCGTTCATGCTCCCGAAGGTCTTGTCCCAGGAGAGATCCGAGAGGTAGTCGTCGGCCTGGCTCAGCCAGTCGGGGTCGGTTTTATCCAGCGTCATGGCCGCCTCACACGCGGCGACGAACGCCTCCGCGGTCGCCGCGATCCTGACCGCCGCCAACTCGCCGTATCCGCGCACCACGTCGACGATGGGTGTGGAGACGACGGGTTTGCCGCCGGCGAGGTATTCCGGCGTCTTGGTCGGGCTGATGAACCGGGTCGACTCATTGATCGCGAACGGCATCAGGGCGACGTCCCAGCCCGACAGATACGCCGGCAGGTCCCGATAGGATCGACCGCCGAGAAAATAGAGGTTCGGCCGCCGCGGCAGCGACCCGGGGTCGATCTTCACCACCGGCCCGATGATGACGATGCTCGCCTCCGGCAGCGCATCCGCCAAGGCGGCAAGGAGGTGGAGGTCCATGCGCTCATCGACCACGCCGTAGAAGCCGAGCCTCGGCGACGGAATATCCCGGAGATCCTCGGGCGGCGGCTGAGGGGGCCGCGCCGCAGCGAAATGGGCGCGGTCCACACTGGACGGAAACGGGTGAATGTTGGGATGACGATCCCGCTTGGCCTCGTAAAGGCTGTAGCCGCCGGTGAACACCACGTCGGCGATGCGCATCAGTTCCGCCTCCAGCGCCGTCAGCTGCTGCGGCGCCATGAGGAAATTGGCCAATTCGTCCATGCAGTCATAGACGGTGCAGGCGGCGGCCAGATGCCGTGAAAAGCCAAGCATCATCGGCGTATAGTACCAGCGCACCAGCCCGACCGGGTCGGCGCCGAGATAGCCGTCGAGCAGGGCCTTCAAGGCGGCGGTCTGCTGCTGATCGTTCAGGCCATGGGGCAGGATCGGTTGCAGGATGACGACCCCGCTGCGGGGGCAGACCTGAGCCTCGAGCCGTGGCTCGTGACCGTCATAGGCGGGTTCTTCCCAGTATAGAACTCGCCGATCTCTTGCAAAACGCGTCATCAAGTGTTGAGGGCGCTGGAAAACAAAGTTCCAACGCAGATGTGAAAAGCAAATCAGCGTTTCGGTTTTCAAGTCTTGAACAAATTCTGCATCAAAACGTATGTCGGATGAAACCGGCAAATTGGGACTGTCTGAGTAAGCCAACTGTCGCCCCCGTGTTTGCCGGTTGGCTCACAAAACGGCGGCATCCAGGTTTTAGTTCCCGGCGAACCTCAACCAGACCCGAGTCTGGCCGGATATGTCGCGTAACTAACATAGGTGAAGACTAGCCGAAGCCGTCTATTTTTCCGGCTCCCAAAATCAGCTGGTCACGGCCGCGACCCGCCTTCTCGGCCGATGTTTTGAACCGCCGTTTGGAACAAATGGAATGAGCAACCCTTTTGCCCCGATCAGGCGAAGCGCATCGGATCGGACCAGCCTATGGCTGACGTTAAGCTGGCTAAGTTGGGGGGGCCCGACCTGGAGCTCTGGGGCGGGCACGAGTGCACCGTGAACCGCGTCGGCGACCGGTTTTTCGATCAGACCCGGCGCACCGGGCATCAGGACCGGCCGGAAGATCTCGAGCGGTTCGCGGGCCTCGGCCTGACGGCGCTGCGTTACCCGGTGCTGTGGGAGCGGGTGGCGCCGAACGCCCCGGATGAGCTCGATTGGACGTGGTCGGACGACCGGCTTCGGCGGATGGAAAGACTCGGCCTGCGACCGATCCTGGGCCTTGTGCACCACGGGTCTGGGCCGCGGTATACCGGTCTCCTGGAGGATAATTTCGCGAGCGGTCTTGCGGCCTACGCCGGCGCCGTCGCCCGACGATATCCTCATGTCCGCGACTGGACGCCGATCAATGAACCCCTGACGACGGCGCGGTTCTCGGCCCTCTACGGCCATTGGTATCCTCACCTTCGGGACGAATCCGCGTTCTGGCTCGCCCTGTTGAATCAGGTGGATGGGGTGCGGTTGGCCATGGCGGAAATCCGCAAGGTGAACCCGGCCGCGCGGCTGATCCAGACCGAGGATCTTGGCCGGACCTACGCCACGGCGCCGGTAAGCCGACAGGCCGATTTCGACAACGACCGCAGATGGGCCACCTGGGACCTGCTCGCCGGCCGTCTCACGAAGGGGCATCCGCTCTGGGAGCGCCTGGCGCATATGGGATTTCGCGACCGGCTGGCTCGCCTGGCCGACGCGCCCTGTCCGGCGGATGTGCTTGGCGTCAATCACTATCTGACCAGCGACCGTTTCCTCGATCACCGCTGGGCCGACTATCCGGCCGATCGGCGAGGGGGCAACGATCTCGGGACGTTCGCCGACGTGGAGGCGATCCGGGTGCTGACCCCGGCGCCAGGCGGGCTCGAGGGCGCCCTGCAAGAGGCGTGGGGCCGCTATGGCCGCCGCCTCGCGGTGACGGAATGCCAGCTCGGATGCACGCGAGAGGACCAGATGCGCTGGATCTGCGAGGCGTGGGAGACGGCGTGCGGCCTGCGCCAAAGGGGGGTGGAGATCGAAGCGGTGACGGCATGGGCCCTGCTGGGATCGTTCGACTGGAACAGCCTTCTGACCCGTGACGTCGGCCACTACGAATGCGGCGCCTTCGATGTTCGCGCGCCTCAGCCCCGCGCCACCGGCCTCGCCCGGATGCTGAGCGGGCTCACACGACCTGCGCCGTCCCTGCCCCCCGCCGCGGCGGGCGAGGGCTGGTGGCGGCGGGATGTCCGGCTGGCCCATCGGCCCGTGTTCCGCTCGGTTCAGGCACCGCAGCCCCGGGCGGCATGGCGAGGGCCCGCTGAGGGGGCGGCGCCTCTCCTCATTACGGGCGGCCAAGGCGTGCTGGCGTCCGCGTTCGCCCGCTCGTGCGAGTGGCGGGGCCTTGCCTATGTCCTGACGGATCGGTCATTGCTGTCGCTCGACGACGGTGAAACCATCGATGCCGCGATGAGGCGATACAAGCCCTGGGCGGTGATCAACGCGGCGGGATGGAGCGATGTCGAGACGGCGGAAGCACACGCCGACGCCTGCTTCGACGCCAATGTCCTCGGCGCCGAACGGCTGGCGGAGGCCTGCGCCACGGCGGGCCTCCCGTTGGTAAGCTTCTCCAGCGACCTGGTGTTCGATGGCGCCGCGCGCACCGCATATACGGAGATGGACCGTCCCAACCCGCTGAACGTCTTCGGGCGGAGCAAGCTCGAGGCCGAGCGCCGGATCGTGTCGCAAGGCGGATCTCCGCTGATCATCCGCAGCCCGGCGATGTTCTCCCCCTACGACGGACGCAACTTCGCCGCCCGGGCGCTGCGGGCGATGGAGGCCGGAGAGATGGTGCAGGCGCCCGCCGATCTTGTCGCGTCGCAGGCCTATGTCCCGGACCTCGTGGACGCGACTCTCGACCTGCTGATCGACGGGGAGACCGGGCTTTGGCACCTGGCCAACTCAGGGCCTTTGAGCTGGGCCGCGTTCGGCTGCATGATCGCCAATGCGGTAGGCCATGATGTCGGCCGGGTCTCCGCCCGCTCCTGGCAGGATCCGGCGTGGCGCGATCGTGGATGGATCGCGGAGCGACCCGCCTATTGCGGCCTGACCAGCGCCAAGGCGCGCGTGATGCCGAGCCTGTCAGACGCCGTGGACCGGTACGCGGCGACCCTGCGCGCCGCCGGGGCGCTCTTGGACAACGACATCGTCATCGAGCCGTCCCTCGACCGGATCAGCGCCGGCGACACCTCCAGCCCCGCGGACATCTGAGATGGCGCCCCGCCCACTGCTGCAATTCGATACCGACGATCGGCTCGAGACGATCTGGAAGGTCCTTCAGAAGGGGCTGCTCGTGCTGCTTTCGCTGATGGTGGTTGCGGGCCTGCTGGGACTGCTCGGCCGCGGGCCCCTGAGCCATGCCGTCACGCCGCTGCCCGCCATCCAGGGCGCCGTCCGGTACGACCATCTGGCGCGCCACACGACCTCGGGCCAGAGTTCCGTGGAGTGGAAGAGCCGGCCTGCGGCTGCGCAGACGGAGATCAGCCTGGACCGGGGCTTGCCGGACGCCGTGCAGGCGACGGCGACGACCCCGACCGCCTCGGCCTATCGCATCACGCCCGATGGGGCGGCGTGGAGCTTCGCCGCCCCGCCGCAAGGCGCCGGCCAGATCATGGTCAATCGGGTCACGTTCCATATCGGTACGAGCAAGGTCGGCCTGACCCGCGGGCGTCTCAGGCTTCTGGGCCAGGACGCTGTGCTCAAGTCTTTTGTCTTCCCATAGGCGACGCATGGGGGTGATTATCCGGTCAGTCGTAGTCTATGTCGTGCTTCTGGTGATCTTGCGGATGACCAGCCGCAGGATCATGCGCACGGCGACGCCCTTGGACAGGGTGCTGATCTTCGTGTTCGGCGGCATCGGCATCACGGCGGTGCTGCACGATGAAACGTCGATGACCGCCTGTTTTCTCGCCCTGGCGACCTTCGGCCTGCTGCACGTCGCAACCTATGCGTCGAAGCTGAAGATTCCCGCGCTCGGCCTCATCAGCGACGGGGCTAGGGTCGTCGTCTTCAAGAACGGGGAATGGTGGGAGAACCGCCTGCGGCACGCCCATCTCGAGCATCGCGACGTCATCGCCGAAGCCCGTCAGCGCGGCTTCAAGGCGCTGGAGGAGGTGGCGCTGGTGGTCGTGGAGCATACCGGCGGCCTCACCTTCATCGCCAAGAGCGATCAGGCCAGCGCAGATAATCCATGAGGGTGGGGGCCATCAGAAGGTCGGTTAAGGCGCACAGCGATCGGCGCCGATACGGCGGCTTGGGGAACGGCCGATCAAGCGCTGCGCCGGAACACCTCATAGGGGGCGGTGTGCAGGCTGAGATCATCCGGCGTCAGCGTAAAACCGGCGAGATCATCATCGACCAGGCCGCCGAGCTGGCTCGCGTGGCAGGCGATGGCGGCCTGTTTTCGACCGAGAACCGGCCCGATCGCCAGGCGGACCAGCGCCTGTGGGCGGCTCAGGTGGTCGGCGATGACGTGGGCGCGAACGGGGTAGGTCCAGAGGGCGGCGTCGAGCCGTTGGGCGAGCGTCGTGGCGGCTCTGCAGACCGCGCGGTGGTCAGGGTGGGGATCTTCGACGGAGGTTGCGAACAGCGACCTTACGGTCGACCCGGCGAGGGCTTCGCCCAGCCGTTCGGCAAGGACGGTCTCGCCGATCATCTCGACGCCGCCATCCGGTATGCCGAGCGTCCGCAGCTTCCGCGGGTCGAGGCCGAGACTGCTCAGGCCTTGTCGCAATTCCTGGTCACGAACGCGGACCAGGTCCGCCCGGCTGAGGCGCGTCGATGTGGGATGCGATGCTCCCCCGTCGGTCACCACCACGACGACGACGTCGCGTCCGGCGTCGACGGCCGTGGCGATCAGGCCGCCGCAGCCCAGGGTTTCATCGTCCGGGTGCGGGGCGATGACAGCAAGCGCACCGTCAGGGGCAAGGGTGGCCAGCTCGACTGCAGGCGGTACAGACAAAGCGCAGACTCCAAGCCCATAGTGGAGGAACCCGCTGGATGCGGTTGTGTTCCGGATGCGGATGAAGCGGCGGGCCGTTCGACCGATGTCTGACGACGCGACCATCGACACCTTGGTCTGCATTCCCGCGCGCAACGAGGCGGACCGAATCGCTGATTGTCTCAACGCCCTGGCCGCTCAGCGCGACCGATCCGGCGCGCCTCTAGATTTGGACAGCGTCTCGATCCTGGTCCTGGTCAACAACAGCGACGACGGCACCGCCGCGGTGGCCCGCGCCTGGGCCGGCCGATCGGCGCTTCGCGTTGAGGTGCGCGATCTGCGCCTTCCCGAGGATCAAGCCCATGCCGGCGGCGCCCGTCGCGCGGCGATGGAGGCGGGGGCGGCGGCGCTGGGCTCCAAGAATATTGGCTCCGGAAACGGGGGCTCCGGGACCGGAATCCTCTGCAGCACCGATGCGGACAGCCGGGTCTCCCCCACCTGGCTCATCGATGTCTGGGACGCCTTCGAGGGGGTGGACGCCGTGGCCGGGGTGGTGGAGTTCGACCCTTTGGAGGCGGCCTCACGTCATTTTCCGCGGGCGCGCAGTCTGGAGGATCGGTACGCCGCGCTGCAGGCCGAAGTCATAGCCTGCATCGACCCCGAGCCTCATAACCCCTGGCCGAACCACATCTGGACCTGGGGCGCAAATTTTGCGGTCACGGCGGACGCCTATCGCGCCGTCGGCGGATTGCCGTCCCAACCGCTGGCCGAGGACCGGGCCTTTGCGCGGGCGCTTCGGCGGCGGGACTTCAAGATCCGACACACGCCCGATGTCAGGGTGGTCACCTCCTGTCGCGATCAGGGGCGCGCGCCCGGCGGTCTCGCCGATCTGATCCGGACCTACGCCGAGGACGAGACCTATCCTTGCGATGCGGAGCTGGAGCCGCTTCGCACGGTCAAGACCCGGGCGGACTTGCGTCGCAGGCTGAGGAGCCTCGACCCCGGCCTTCCCGGCGAGGTCATCGCCCTGGCGAAGGCGTTCGGCGTCGCCGTGGAGACGGTGGAGCAGGCCATGCGGATGCCGGCGTTCGGCGAGCGCTGGTCCGTGCTCGAAGAAGCCAGCCCGCACCTGGTCCGCCAGAGGCTCCGGCCGACGCAATTGCCCTCCGAGATCGCTGAGGCCGAACAGTGCCTGCTCAGGCTCGAGGCGCGTCGCGCATCAGATCGAGCCGATACTGCGGGGTCCGCTCTTGCCGGCCTATGGTCAGGCGAGGGCCGGCGCGCGCGATGAAGCGGTCCGCGGCCTCATCACCGGTCAGCGGATAGCCGGTCTCTCCGAGCCAATGCACCATCAGGACGTCTCCGCAGGGCGACAGCGCGCGCAGGACGGCAAGGGCGGCGGTGTCGAGGTCGGCCGCGCTCAGATAGTAAAGAACCTCCGAGAGCACGATCAGGTCGAACCGGCCGTCGGGCAGGGCATGGGGGAGGGCGCCGACTTCGAACCTGATGTTGCTAAGATCGCGGTTCCGACGTGCGGCCGCCTCGAGCGGAACGGCGGAAATGTCGATCGCGATCAGATGGTCCACCGCTGTCGAGAGACACCGCGTCAGGACGCCGATCGAACATCCGACTTCGAGGCCGCGCGCGTAGCGTCGTCCGCCCAGCGCGGCGAGGGTCGCCGCATATTTGTTCGCCTCATAGGCGCTGGTTTCAAAGCTCCACGGGTCGGGACGCTCGCGATAGAGCGCGTCGAAATAGTCTGCGTTCAGGGTCTTGGGCTGACCTGTCGGGGGCCCGATCATCGCGTCAGCGCCCATTCGCCGACGCCTTCCAGAACCGCGTCCGGGAAAGGTTGCCGCAGGTAGGTGGTCAGATCGCGCACCACCCGTTCCAGACGCTCGGCCTCTGCAAACGCCATGAGCCCGAGGCCGCGCTCGGTCAGCGCGATCACCTCCAGGGCGGATCGCTCGACCACCAGACGGGCCATGCCGGCGTAGGCCTCCGCCCGCGCGGGATCGCCGTCGTTGGTCTCCACCGCGTCGGCGGCCGCGCGGGACACCAGCCGAGCGGTCTCCACCGCCATCTCGATCTGTCCGGCGCGGGCCTTCTGGTGCGGATCGTCGGCGCGGCCGCGGCGGCCGAGGCCCTCGAGGGCGAGCCGGGCGATGTCCTCCAATGCGCCCAACTGTACCGCGGCGAAACGCCAGGCGCCCCCGCGAAAGCCCGGCCTTCGGTAGTAGTCGCCGGGCGCCCCCAGGATTTCGTCCTCTTCGACCGGCACACCGTCCAGATGGAGCGTGCCGGTCGCCGTGGCGCGCATGCCCCGCATGCGCCAGCCGGACAGATCATGGGGCGCAAACCGGGCTGCCGCCGGTGTCGTCATCACGACCTCGCCGCTGGCGTCGCGCGCGGTGATCAACGGCAGATCGAGCAGGCCGACGCCGGAGGCGTAGATCTTCGAGCCGCGCAGCATGCGGGCGCCGGGCGGCCCTTCGAGCCTTACACCGGGCGGCGCTTCGGCGTTCCAGACTCCCATCAAAGCGCCCTCGCCGATGCGCCGTCCTATTCGCGCTCGCTGGGTCTCGTTCCCAAACGTGAACACGAGCTTCACGCCATTGACGTGACCTTCGAACAGGCGCCCGGCCGACGCGTTGGCCGCTCCGATCCGGCGGAGAAGCTCGTAGAGCTCGCCGGTCTTGCCAGGATCGGTCGCCCATCCGAGGCCGGCCGGCTTTGGCGTGACCTGCCGGAACAGGTCGGCGTCGATCAAGGGCGCCAGCAGCGCCGCAGGGTCCGCGTCGCTGCGATCGAACAGGGCGGCCTGGTCGGCGAGCCGGCGCACCGCCGTACCGATATCGGGCAGATCCGGCCCCATCGCTCCGTCCATCCGCAAGATCTCCGGTCCACCGCAATCAACGCGCGCGGGTCCGTATGCAAAAGACCGAACCCGCCTGTTCGATCCGGCGGCGATGGTCGGGATGTCCAAAAAGCGCGTGGCCGAGACGGCATTTCTGAAGCTCGGTTTTGATCCATCGCCGGCGTCGGGCGTTCGGACCCATCGGCGGCGCAAGGGCGGCCATGGCCCAGGCTAGTTAAGCCTCAGCCGCATGCGCTCGCGCGCGGCTCTGGCGGCGATGGCGGCGCCGCCGTCGAGGCGCTGGGCGCGGCTCAGCGCTTCGAGGGCCCCGGTCAAGGCCCCCTGGCCTTCTCGGGCGGCGGCGACATCCAGCCAGGGCCGGTGGTCCTTGGGATCGAGCAGGGCGCGCCGAAGGGCCGAGCGTTCGGCCTGAGCGAAGTCACCCCGGCGGATGGCGCGGGCGAAGATGTTGTTCTGAAGCCTCATCGCCACGGTGCGATCGGCGACGGGGGCCATAAGGATGTCGATGCGGTCGGCGACGTCCGAGGTTAGGCCCGCGGCGAACGCGCGTTGGGTCAATTCCGACGGCATGACGATCCGTCCCCCCTCGAAGGGATCAAGCGCCATAGGCCCCTGGTCGGTCTCGATCCGCAGGAGGAAGTGATTGGGAAAATCGACGCCACGGATATCGACCGAGCACAGGCGGCCCGCCTCGATATAGATCACGCCAAGGGCCACTGGCAGGCCTTTGCGCCGTTCACAGACATCGATCAGATCGGCATTGCGGGCGTCTTCATAGGTCAAATGGTCCCCGTTCAGGCCCATGTCGCTGCCAAGGGCCTCGCAGATCGCGTCCTCGGGCCGTTCGTGCTTCAGCCGGTCTCTGAGGCGGCTCGCCGCATCGGCGACGAGGCTCCGTGCTGGCTCCGGCGCGCGCCCAGGGGTTTCGTGCAGAGCGCATTGCAGGGCCGCCTCGAACAGAGGAAAGGCTTCATCGGGCTGAGCGCCGGCCACGGCCAGGGCGGCCTCAGCCTCCTTGCGGGTCAAGAGCGGCCTCCATCCCGTGTCCGGGCCTTCCTCATGCGGCGCCCTTCAGTTCAAGGGCGCGGCGGTAAAGATCGCGCCGGCTGAGCCCAAGGGCCTTGGCCACCTCGGCGGCGGCGGCGGCCGGACCCTCGCGGACCAAGGCTTCGAGCAGGGCCTGGTCGGCGTCAGCCGCGCTGGCGACGGGGGTCTCGCCAGGGCCGACCACCACGACGATCTCGCCCTTGGGTCCCTGGCAGCGCGGATCGGCGGCGAGGGATAAAAGATCGCCGCGGACCGCAGTCTCGTAGAGCTTGGTCAGTTCGCGCGCCATCATGGCCGGGCGATCCCCCAGCACCGCGGCCATATCGGCGAGGCTGTCGGCGAGGCGCGGTCCGGCTTCATAGAAAACCAGGGTGGCGCGGACCGGGGCCAGCTCCTCCAGGAAGCTCCGCCGCGCGGCGGACTTGGCCGGCGGGAACCCCGCGAACAGGAACCGGTCGGTGGGCAGGCCGCAGATCGAGAGGGCCGCCAGGGCCGCGGACGGGCCGGGCACCGGACTGACCCATAGGCCTTTTTCAACCGCAGCCTTGACCAGCCTGTAACCGGGATCCGAGACAAGCGGGGTGCCCGCGTCGGACACCAGCGCGACCCGAGCTCCGGCGGCGATTTTCGCGAGGACCTCAGCCGTCCGGTTTTCGTCCGCATGGTCGTCGTAGCGCTCTACACGGGGCTTAAGCTCGTAAGCGGCCAGCAATTTGGCGGTGACGCGGGTGTCTTCGGCCAGGACGAGATCGACCCGAGAAAGGACGTCGAGGGCCCTTAAGGTCAGGTCGCCGAGGTTGCCGATCGGGGTCGCGGTCACATAGAGGCCGGGCGGCAACGGGGCTTGCGGTCCAGGACCCTCCCCGGGCGAACCCGCGCGCTTTACAGTCGTTCGACGCATGACGGGGAGTTTCAGCAGCTCAAGGGGTTTGCGAAAAGGGGTCGGCTTCAGCCAAGCTCACTATTCACCCGGTTCAGCTCAAGATGAGACGTTCGGTCACGTGGTTCAGCACCAGCCGGCCGGCCGGCGTGGCGGTCAAACGACCGTCCCGCGACAAGACATGGCCCGATTCGACCAGGCTCTTAAGGGCCCCTAAGGGCAGAAGGGCAAGCTCGTCAAGCTCGACCCCCTCATCGGTGCGAAGGCCCATCACCACCCGCTCCCAGGCTTGATCGATCGGGGTCATTTCGGTGAAGACCGCGCCGACGCCGCGAGCGCGGACCTCGGCGATGTAAGCTTTTATCCGGCGGGATGCCTCGCTCGCGAGCCGGACCCCATCTTTGCGGGTCAGGCGGCCGTGGGCGCCGGGTCCTACGCCGAGATAGTCCTCCCCGCGCCAGTAGACGAGGTTGTGGCGCGCCCGCGCCGCCGGTCCCCGGGCGTGGTTGGAGACCTCGTAGGCATGATAACCCAAAGCCTCAAGGGTGGTCTGGGTGGTCTCAAAGAGCTCAAGACCAAGATCCTCATTCACCGGGGAGAACCGGCCGCGCCTTACCGCGCGCTCGAACGGCGTGCCCTCTTCGATGGTGAGCTGGTAGGGCGAAAGGTGCTCAGGCCCAAGCCCGGCGGCAAAGCGAAGGGCGTCGGCCCAGAGGCCGATCGTCTGTCCCGGAAGGGCGTAGATCAGATCAAGCGACAGGCGGGGAAAGACGCGGGCGGCGGTCTTGACCGCACGGAGGGTTTCGGCAGCGTCATGGGCCCGACCTAAAAAGCGCAGCTGATCATCGCTGAAGGCCTGCGCGCCGAGGGATAATCGAGCGACTCCCGCATCTCGAAGGGCTTGGAACCGGCCGGCTTCCGCATCGGTGGGGTTGGCCTCAAGGGAGATCTCGACCGGATCGTCGCCGGGCCAGAGCGTCCGGGCCTGATCCACCAGGCGGGCGATGGCCTCCGGCGGCATCAGGGAGGGCGTGCCGCCCCCGAAAAACACCGAGACCAGACGCCTTGATCCGATCATGGACGCCTGGGTTTGTAGGTCCCCTGCAATGGCCTCGACGAGCGCCGTCTCCTCGTCGGTGCGCCCTCTCGTCCGCACCACGTTGAAATCGCAGTAGGGACAGATGCGCGCGCAATAGGGCCAGTGAACATAGACCCCGAGCGGCGGGGCCGGGGTCAAAACAGGGCGGCCTTGAGCTTGGCGAAGGCGACGGCGCGGTGGCTGATGGCGTGCTTGCGCGCTGGATCCATCTCGCCGAAGGTTTCAGAGGCGCCGTCGGGCAGGAAGATAGGGTCATAGCCAAATCCCTGTCCGCCGCGCCCCGGAAAGACCAGGGCTCCCTTGACTGCGCCCTCCACGGCCACCACCGCGCCGTCCGGCCAGGCGACAGCGAGGGCGGAGTGAAAACAGGCCGAACGGTCGGACGCGCCTTGGGCCTTAAGCGCCGCCTCGACCTTGCTCATGGCGAGGTCGAAGTCGCGGGCGCCGCTCTGCGTCACGGCCCAGCGCGCGGACAATACCCCTGGAGCGCCGCCAAGCGCTGTGACCGAAAGGCCCGAATCGTCCGCGATGGCGGTCAGCCCCGACGCGTCCGCCGCCGCTCGCGCCTTCAGAACCGCATTGCCGACAAAGGTCTGCTCGATCTCCTCAGGTTCAGGCAAGCCGAGGGCGCCTGCGGCGATCACATGGAACCGCCCCTCCAAAAGCTCGGCGATCTCTTTCGCCTTTCCAGGATTGTGGGTGGCCGAGACCAGCTGGGTCCCGAAATCGAGCTTCAGGGGCATGAGGCGCGCCTTACCGGAGTTTCACTAAATTGCACCGATTTAATATCGTTTACCGATATGTAATTTGATCGCTTATCGATGCGGGCCTATTCCTTGCGGCCATGGACGGCCGCGGTGGCCAACCCATAGCACAAAGGAAAACGACCATGTCCGCTCTCAATATCGTCGATCGCTTCGCCAGCCCGGTTGTGGCGATCCTGATGCTCGCGGCCCTGCCGCTGGCCTTCGTCGGCTTCTTCATCCAGGGCTCCTGAGCCTTGACGGCGAGCCTACCGAGCCGCGCATCCAAAGCCTCCTCTTGCACACCCCCTCCATTGACGTCGCCGTTGCGCCTTGCAAGGTGGGCGCTCGCTCCGGGCCTCTGCGTCGGAGCCGCGACGGGAGGCGCTGGATGCGCGCGCTAGGGCCGGGATCGGTCGCCAGTCTTCTGAAGATCGCGCTAGACTGCGCCTTTGTGGCGCTTTGGCTCGTGGCCGGCGCCCTTGTGGTGTTTATGATCGGCTCTCTCCTGGTCATGCCCTTTATCCAGAACGCCGGGCACGGCGTGGTCACCCTGGACGGGCATCCTGAGGATGTCGGTCTGTTGCTGCATCGCTGGCCTGCCCTTGAAGCCTTCCTGTTCTCAAGCGCCCTCTACATCGGGGCGCTGATCATCATCACCAATCGCCTTCGCCGGGTGTTTGAGACCCTGACCCAGGGCGACCCGTTCCGGCCCGAGAACGTCGGGCGGCTTCGCGTGGTCGGCGCATCCCTGATCGGTCTGGAGGCCGTCGGCTATTTGATCCGCATGGCGGCGCAGTGGCTGGCCCCCGAGGCGGCTGACGGCCTGAGGTTCTCCATCAGCCTGTCCGGCTGGTTCGCCATTCTCGCCGTGTTCGTCCTGGCCGAAGTGTTCCGCGAGGGCGCCCGTCTGCGCTCCGATGCGGAACTGACCATCTGAGCGCCGCCCCATGCCCATTCGCGTGAACCTCGACCGGGTTCTGGTGGAGCGGCGCATGTCGCTGACCGAACTCGCAGACCGGGTCGGGGTGACCATCGCCAATCTCTCGATTCTGAAAACCGGCAAGGCGCGCGCCATCCGGTTTTCCACCCTGGACGCCCTCTGCCGCGAGCTCGACTGTCAGCCCGGAGATCTTTTGCGCTTCGACCCGGGGCCGGCCGACGCCTATGAGGATGCGGACGACTCCCTCATGGCCGACGGCTAGAGGTCTTGCGTCGCCGGACATCCCCTTACGGTCGGCGATGCAGGCGCGGACGGCTGCAAGGCCTCGGGCCGACCGATGGCGGGGCGAGATTAGCCCAGGACCACGGGCGATCGGAGACGCCCTGCCGACGAGGGGCCAAGGCCCCGCAAGAGGTCGAGCCTGCGCATGGCTTTTCCGGGGAGGGCCGAAAGACGGCCAAGGGGCATGGCTTCGGCGGCGCGGCGAACCTCGTACTCGGCGGCGCGTATCAGGGTGGCCGGGGCAAAGGCGCCGACAAAGCCATGGCCTATCGGGCGCTGGACATTGGCCAAGGAGCGTTTGAACCGGTAATCGCCCGGGCCGAGATCGACCTCGTCCATGCCGCGAAGGGCGGCCCAGCGCAGCACCTCGGTGATCAAAATCACCCCCGGTGAATAGCGCTCGAACGCCTCATCGTGGGCGATGAACCAGGCGTGGATTATGGTCGGCGAACAGAGGGCGAAATGGGCCGCGGCGAGCTTGCCGCCGGCGTGAAGGGTGAAAAGCACGCCGCGCAAAGCCCCCGCCCTGGCCTCGAACAGACCGCGCAGAAGTCGCGGCGGCCAGTCGCGCGCCAGAATATCGGTCTGCCGGGTCTTGGTATACTGGGCTTGTTTCCAGGCCAGGAGCTGTTCAAAGTCCCTGCTGGAGGCGCTCTCGGCGGTAAAGACGACCTCGCCCTGTTCCCGTTCAAGCTTGCGGCGCTTTTTGGAGCAGTCCTTCAGGATGTCCGTGCCCGCGGCCCGGCGGTCGGCGACATAGGCGTCATAGCCCCGGGTCAGATCGATCACGTGCGAGGCCGCCTGGCCGCGCACGCCGTCTCTGAATCCGGGCGCCTCCAGCATGAGGGCGGTAAAGTCTAGCCTCTGGACACCGAGGGCGGCGACCAGCCGCCGGCTCTCGATCACCGTGTCGGCGGCGGCGACCAGGCCCTGATAGTCGCAAAGCGGCGCGCCGACCGGCATGGCGACAACGCGCCCGACGCGGGCGGAAAAGAAGGCCTTGGGCTCTGCACCGTCACGGATCACGGCGACCTTGGCGAGGCGGGCGTCCGGTCCGCCGGCCCGCGCCACGGCCTGCGCCCAGTGCGGCGACAAAAAGGGGCTCGAGAGCGGACCTCGGGCCTGCAGGCGCGTCCAGGCGTCGATGTCGTCCGCGCCAAGCTCGAGCGCGGGGACGAGGTCGATCGACATAGGGGTCTCCCAACGGAGACGTCAGGCTTAACCCATGAGGCTTTAAGCAAGATTGACGCGGGGACGCCGACGTTCAGGCGAGGGCGTTGAGGACCTGGCGGAGCGCCGCCGCGGCGGCTGGCTTGGACAAGGTCGGCGCGCGTGGTCGACCCCTGGGATCTCGACATACTCCATGCTGGGCGCCAGACCGCGTATCGCCGTGGCCGTCGCCTGGTCGAGAATGTGAGATCGCTCCCCATGGATCAGAAGCACCCTTTGGCCAGCGCTGAGGGCCATGAAGAGACCGGTGAGCTCCGGCTCCGGCGCCGGCGCGCCGGCCGCCGCCTCGATCAGGTCCCGCTGAAATGAGGACAGCGCCATGGCGATAATTCCGCCCATGGAGGGTCCGATCAAGACGGCGCGACTGATCGCGGCCTCGTGCAAGAGGCCGATGACGTCCTCTACATAGGTCCCGGGGCGATACGCCTTAAATCCTCATATCCTCGAAATCAGCCGGTGCATGCGCCTTTGGGGCGATAGGGCGAGGGGCGCTGCGGTGCGCAGACGAAACTCTGTCGGCGTCGCCAAGAGGTCGAAGGCGTCTGCGCGCTCCACCTTCACCGTCACGAACTCTCCCACCTTAAGCGCATGGCCGGGCCTTACGAACACCTTGCCGTCGATTTCGGGGGCGTCGCCCTTGGACCGGGCGACGGCCACACCGTCAGGGCGCACCTCGTCCACAAGAACCTTCAGGGTGCGTCCGACCTTCTGTTTCAGCTTGTCCCGGCTGATCCGCGCGGAGGCGGCCATGAGCCGTTCGCGCCGCTCCTGCTTCAGCGCTTCGGGCACGTGGTCGGCCAAGTCCTGGGCGGCGGCGCCCTTGACGTTCTCATAGGCGAAGCAGCCGACCCGATCGAGCTTGGCCTCCTCCAGCCACTCAAGGAGGTATTCGAAGTCGGCTTGCGTCTCGCCAGGAAATCCGACCACGAATGTGGAGCGAAGGGTGAGGTCGGGACAGACCTCGCGCCACCTGCGGATGCGCTCGAGGGTCTTGGCTTCGTTCGCCGGCCTCAGCATGGCCTTCAAGACACCCGGCGCCGCATGCTGCAGAGGAATGTCGAGGTAGGGCAGGATCTTGCCCTCCGCCATCAAGGGGATCACTGCGTCGACATGGGGGTAGGGGTAGACGTAATGCAGACGGACCCAGACGCCGAGCTCTCCAAGCCCCCGGCAGAGATCCTCAAGGTTGGCCTTCCATGGCTGACCGCGCCAGGGGCTCGTCGCATATCTAAGGTCAAGTCCATAGGCGGAGGTGTCCTGCGCCACGACCAGGAGCTCTTTGACGCCAGCCTCGACCAAGGCCTCGGCCTCGGCGAACACCTCGGCGATGGCGCGCGAGGATAAATCGCCGCGCAGGCTCGGAATGATACAAAAGGCGCAGCGGTGGTCGCAGCCCTCGGAGATCTTGAGGTAGGCGTAGTGTTTTGGCGTCAGGCGCTCGCCGGCGGGCGAGACGGGGATGAGCTCGGCGAACGGATCGCGGGGCGCGGCGGCGTGGACCGCATCCATCACCGCGTCATACCGCTGTGCGCCTGTGATCGCGGCAAGGTCCGGAAAGCGCGCGCGCAGCATGGGCGCCTCGGCGCCCATACAGCCGGTGACAATCACGGGTCGGCCTGAGGCCTCAGCCTCCGCGATGGCCTCGAGGCTCTCCTCACGGGCGGAGTCGATAAAGGCGCAGGTATTGACCACGATGGCGTCCGCGCCCGCATAGGTCGGGGAGGTCTCATAGCCCTCGGCCTTCAGCCGGGTGAGAATACGCTCGCTGTCGACCAGCGCCTTGGGGCAGCCGAGGCTGACCATCCCGATCTTTTTCGGCCCCGCGGTTTGGCCTGGATTGTGCATGGCGGGCGGCTATAGCCCAAATGGGCAGCGAAGTCACACGCCTGACGCGGAACTGCGGTTACGGGTTGTCGCCGGTCCCAGGTTGAGCCTAAGGCGTGTAAAGGATTTGGTAAGGTCGGTACTCGGCGTCCGTGGCGGGACGACGACCCGCACGGCATGGAGCTTAGCCTTGGCGCGCATCACTCTTCGACAGCTCTTGGACCACGCAGCGGAGCACGATTACGCCCTCCCCGCGTTCAACATCAACAATATGGAGCAAGGCCTCGCGATCATGGAGGCGGCGGACGAACGTGACGCGCCTGTGATCATCCAGGCCAGCCGCGGCGCCCGCGCCTACGCCAACGACATTATGCTGGCGCGCCTGATCGACGCCCTGGTCGAGATCTACCCGCACATTCCGGTGTGCATGCACCAGGATCACGGCAACGGCCCGGCGACCTGCGCCACCGCCATTCAATACGGCTTCACCTCGGTGATGATGGACGGCTCGCTGCTTGAGGACGCCAAGACGCCCGCCAGCTACGAATACAATGTCGAGGTGACCGCAAAGGTCGTGGAAATGGCGCATAGCTGCGGCGTCTCGGTCGAGGGGGAGCTCGGCGTGCTGGGCTCGCTCGAAACCGGCATGGGCGAGGCTGAGGACGGCCATGGGTTCGAGGGCAAGCTCGACCATGCATCCTTGCTGACCGACCCTGACCAGGCGGTAGACTTCGTCGAACGCACCCAGGTCGACGCCCTGGCCATCGCCATGGGCACCAGCCACGGCGCTTATAAGTTCACCCGCAAGCCCGATGGCGCGGTTCTGGCCATGCACGTGATCGAGGAGATCCATCGCCGGCTGCCCGACACCCACCTCGTGATGCACGGCTCCTCATCGGTGCCGCAGGATCTTCAGGACATCATCAACCAGTACGGCGGTCAGATGCCTCAGACCTGGGGCGTGCCGATTGAGGAGATCCAACGGGGCATCAAACACGGCGTGCGCAAGATCAATATCGATACGGACAATCGCATGGCCATCACCGGCGCCATCCGCAAGGTGCTCGCCGAAAAGCCCGCCGAGTTCGACCCGCGCGCCTATCTCAAGCCGGCCAAGGACGCCATGCGCCGGGTGGTCAAACAGCGGTTCGAGGAGTTCGGCGCAGCCGGCATGGCCTCAAAGATCCGCCCGATCCACACCTCGATCATGGCCAAGAAGTACGCCTCCGGCGCCCTTGAGCCCAAGATCGGCGCTGCGGCCCGGCAGGCGGCGGAGTAGACTGCGCTGTCGGCCTTCCCGCCGGCCGGTCTCCGCAGCCGCCTATTCCAAGGCCGGTCGGGAATCGCTTTGCAACGGCGGCGGCGGTCAAACGTTGGCGTCTGATGAAGACGACCGCAGCAGTCCTGGTCACCCATAGGGCCCGTTGGCGCGCCGCGATCCTGGTTTGCCGCAAGTGTCAGAAAAAGCTCGACAACCAGGGCTTTGGGCCAAAGGGCGATCAGCGGCTGTCCAAAGCACTGGCGCGCGCGGTCAAATCCAGCGCAGCCGCAGGCGGCGTAAAGCTAAAGGGCCGACACGCGCCGGTCGGGGTGATTGACGTGGGCTGCCTCAAGCTCTGCCCCAAACACGCCGTTACGGTCGTCTCAGGCGACCGGCCGGATCGCTGGCTCGCCGTCCGCGAAGGCGCAGCCGCTGAGGCGGTCCTGGTTCAGCTCGGCATAGATCTTGAGACGCCGGACACCCGTTTCAACGCCGTGCTTGATCCCTCAGGGACGTAGCCGCTGAAAGCCTGTGGGCGCCGCCATTGGATCAGGACCGGGGTGTGTGACCTTGGCGTTGGAGGTCGTGCGGCCCTTAACGCCCGGCGCTCGCGACGCCTTTCAGGAAGGTCGGCAGATCGAACTTGCTGGTCGACAGCGCCCCTGCGCGGAAGGCGCGGGCCGAGATCCATACAACCGTGGCCGTGGTCGCCGCCATCAAGATCAAGGTCCCGGCAATCTCCCACCAGGGCGGCCCTGACGCGGCTCTGGCGGTCATCAGGAAGGGTGTGAAGGGCGGGAACCAGGCCAGCCATTCAAGCAGAGGCGCGTCGGGCCTGCGGATCGCCTGGGTCAGGAAGATCATCGGCAGGGACAGCATCAGCATGAGAGGGCCGACCAGGGTCTGGGCCTCGCGCGGCGTCTCGCAAAAGGCGCCGATGGCGGTGAAGATCGAGGCGTACATGAGATAGCCCAGGATGAAGTAGGCGACGAACTCCAAAAAGAGCCCGTGGCCGAGCAGGGCTGCGACCAGTTGATCGGCCGTCCCTGGCGGCGCGAAGCGCACCAGAGCGAAGATGCCGGCCCCGCCCCAGACCGCCATCACGGTTGAGGCCAGGGCGGCGACGCCGACGATCTTGCCGCCCAGGATCTCGGGGACCGAGGCGGACGACAGCAATACCTCGAGCACCCGATTGGATTTCTCCTCGATCACGCTGTTCAGAAGGATGCCGACCCCGGTCATGGTCAGAATCCATAAGGAGAATGCGAGACCCAGGGCTGCGAAGGTGGGCATGCGGTCCTTCATGGAAACCCGCCCGCCCGACGCGGCCTTGGGTGAAAACTCCTTGACCTGAGGTCGCTCGGCGTCCGCAGCGGCGATTTTGGCCGGGTCGAGGCCAAGCGCGGCGAGGCGGTCGGCGCGCATGACGCTGGTCGCGGCTTGCCGGATCAGGTTGGCGAGGGCGTTGTCGCCGATCTCCCGGGTCCAGACATCGACCGACAGGGCGGCGGGGGATCCGGTCAGGATGGCGGCGCCGTCAAGCCGGCGGCCGTCCGGAAGAAGCGTCGCGCCCGAGACATAGGGCTGAAGCGCCGCGCGGGCGGCTGCCGGCGTCTTCGCCTGAGCCACATCGGTCGGCGGCGGGAGGATGCGGATACGGGCGGCGGCCGCATCCGGGGCGGCGGCCCCAATCAGCTGAGGGCCGGCTTTGGCGAAATCCACCACAGCGAGATTGCGCACAGGCGCGGTCTTTTCGGCCCAGATCGGGCCATACCCCGACAGGGCCCCAATGGCAGGGGCGATGATCAGGGAGAGCCAGAACCCCGGGGTCTTCAGATAGCTGAGATACTCTCGGACGGCGATGCGCAGCAGGCGAAGCATGGTCAGGCGCCTCCGGTCAGGACAATGAAAGCGTCGTGCAGCGAGGGTTCGCGCATCTCAAAACGCGTGAGATCCAGGCCCTCGGCGAAGGCGGCGCGCAGGGTGTCGTAGGCCGCCGCCCCCGGGGTCAAAGACGCCGTGCGGATCCCCGCCTCGTCGGTCGAAACCTCAGCGACGCCCGGGAGCGCGCGGAGCTCGGCATCGGTGGCTCCGCCCTCGAGCACCAGCCGGGTCGGGGCGGCGGAACGCGCTTCGTCGACCGAGCCCTCGAACGCCTTCCTGCCCTTGGCGAGGAGCACAACCCGCTCGCACAGGCGCTCGGCGTGGGCCATGACGTGGGTGGAGAAGATCACCGTCGCACCGCGCTTCGCGAGGCCCCGGATCAGGAGCTCAAGCGACTGCTGGTTCACCGGATCAAGACCCGAGAAGGGCTCGTCCAGGATGACGAGATCCGGCTCGTGCGCGAGAGCGGTGATCAGCTGGACCTTCTGCGCCATGCCCTTGGAAAGCGCCTTCATCGGCCGATTGACCGCCGCGCCCAGCCCCTGGGCCTCAAGCATGGCCAGGCCGCGCTTCCTGGCTACAGCCGACGGCACGCCCTTCAGCCCGGCGAAGAAGACCACAGCTTCGATCGGGGTCATCCGCCGATAGAGCCCGCGTTCCTCAGGGAGAAAGCCAAT
>Ga0116229_10003473_pt1 | contig 25911 bp, 22 predicted proteins | sample S1TSphgellanicum_3_FD_87313 | JGI IMG/M metagenome (GOLD analysis project Ga0116229, IMG submission 87313) | Host-associated microbial communities from peat moss isolated from Minnesota, USA - S1T2_Fc - Sphagnum magellanicum MG | ecosystem: Host-associated > Plants > Peat moss > Unclassified... | reverse complement strand
TGCCTCCTTTGAAACACAATTTGCACTGCTCTTGCCATCGTCCTTCTTTCCAGATTTACACTCACTAGAGTAGTGACCCATCTTGCCACAATTCCAGCACTCGATGTCTTTCTTGTTTCGCTGCCGATTACCTGAATTGTTGCCTTGACGATTCCTGGACTTGGATCTTCCTCTTAACTTTGATCTTCCTCGTTGATTTCTATTTCGATTCCTGTTTCTGCTTTCTTTACCTTCCATGTTTAGTGCTGAAGATGATGCTCCTGATCCCTCTTCATGCATCCTGATTTCCTGGGTCATAATCATGTCTACAACCTGTTGGAAGGCTAACTTTTCTTTTCCGAATGAGTTGGCGATCGATTGGCATGTCGTGCTCCAACTCTTTGGCATCTGGCCTAGAATTATGCTTGCCAACACTTCATCATCAAATACTATAGAAATCGAATTTAACCCATCTGTTACCTCGTTGAACACATTGAGGTGCTCCTTGAAGCTCTGATTTTCTGACATCTTCAGATTTACTAATTTCTTTATCAGATGGACCTTCCTTGCCGCAGAAGGTTGCTCATATAAATTCGATAGGGCCTTCATGAGATCTGTCGCTGTCTCTTGACCCTTGATGTTGAAGGCGACTGATTTCGACAAACTAAGTCGAATTGCTCCTAGCGCTTTCCGGTCCAAAACCATCCACTGCGCGTCAGTCATACCTCCTGGTTTACATTCGACCACCCATTCTTCATCAGACATGTCCTTCGGTTTTCTACTATCGGCAAATACAAGTCCTTCTGGTATAAATAGTCCTCCATCTACATCTTCCAAAAGCTGAAATTCGTCCCGTTGAATTTCTCTATCTTGTATGTATCCTTTTCGGACCCCATTGCTCTGACTCAAACTAAGAACGATGAGCAATCTGATCTGGTCAACGAAAAAAAATTAAATCAAACTTGGACGGAATCTGGCCGAAATCCAAAACTTTCCGTTTCAAGTCAAAGGAACCGGATCTGGAAGATTTCACCACGCTGAGTCTACTGGTGGTGTTGTTCAACTCGCCGGCGGCAACTGGGCGGCGGTGGCTGCTCCGGCGGCGCATCAATTGCACAATTGTTGTTTCGAACTCCTAGAACCTTGTGCTACAGAATCCTCAACTCTGGATCCTATACACCCTAAGCCTTGAAACCTAAGCTCTGATACCAGTTGTTAGAAAAAAAAAATTATTCAACTTAGGGGGTATGCACACAAACAACAGAAAAAACCAAGGACACAAGATTTTACGTGGTTCAGCAAAAGCTTACATCCACGGAACGCACCCGCACTCAACTCACACTATATTTTAATGAATACAACAGTGGAGAACTATATAGTTTCAAGTTCACCAACTCCTACTAAACTTAGACAACGGTGCAACTAATAGATAGGCTTGACGGTGCAACTGATTGATCAGCTTGACGGTGCAACTAATTTGATCAGGCTTCACAGTGCAACTGATTGATCAGCTTCATAGTGCAACTAATCTGATCAAGCTTCACGGTGCAACTGATTGATCAGCTTCACGGTGCAACTAATCTGATCAGGCTTCACGTGCAACTGATTGATCAGCTTGACGGTGCAACTAATCTGATCAGACTTCACAGTGCAACTGATTGATCAGCTTGACGGTGCAACTAATCTGATCAGGCTTCACGGTGCAACTGATTGATCAATCTTCACGGTGCAACTGATTGATCAGCTTGACGGTGCAACTAATCTGATAAGGTTTCACACACAACAGTTAGACCTTGCTGTACAGCTTGGCACGCTTGAAATTGCAAAGGTACATTACTATCTTTTCAAGCATTTTGGTTTGGCATGAATGCTTGTTGAAACTGGAGCTAAAAAAGCAATGCAGTGGATGCTATCACAAGTCATTGCTCTCAGTTTACATGCACTTATAGACAGTGCTCACAGATAGCAAAGACAATCAACTGTGGACAACAAGCAGTCTGTTATTTTGCATTAGTTCTCTTGGGACTACTGACATAGGTGGGGCTATGTGCAGGCTATTACTGAAGAAGCCCAGAGTCAATCCAAATGGAAGCAACTCAGGTTACAAGGAACACCAGATAGTCTTGGAAAAATATAATAGGAAATCATGAGGTTCTCAACCTGATAGTCATGTGGTTTTCTTGAAAGGAAATCGGAAGAGAATTGGGGCTAATGTCCCCTTGTGAAGGGTGCACTTGCAGTTTTGCTGCCGAGCTCTTTCAAGGGTTTCACAAGGAGATGAAGGAAGTACTGGGCCAGAGCCACAGATTAAAGGCATGGGTGCTGAGGTTAGAGGCAGAGCTCCCTCTTGTCCACAAGGAGTTGCTCTCTGAAACCAATCAGACCCGTTACGCATATTCCCAAGGTAGGTACCCTCACTCGTCAAACCTCTGCAAAAATGATCACCTACTGATAAGATTCTTTCGCTTCTTGCTGGTCAGTAGATTATGGTGTTATAGATTTTTGCGTGCTTGCCACTCTGATGCGAAGATTGCTTTGCCTGTCAACACAGGTTCAAAGTGGCATAGCAGCTTGCCATACAAACCCAAGTCTTGCACACAAGGCGACTTACCACACTTTCTTCGCCACTTCAATGAAGAATGTCAGCCACCTCCCCTCCTCTCTCTCCTTGACAAGTATGCTCTCAACATCCAATTCCCCCACACCCTCGTCTTTCCTTCCTTTGCAAATGTTGGGTGGTCTAATCTTCTGTTGTTGGATCATACACAGTAGCTAATTTAAGAACCATAGAAAAGAACATTTATCAGTTTGATCAGTGCAATGAGAACTGAGATTCTGAGCTTCTCCGACAGTGCACCATGAAGAAAAACACACACCCCTGGGATATATGGAGGTTGCAGTTTAGAGACCTGAATTTGGAGACTATGAGATGGAGTCTTGATGATTTTGAAATCCTATGGCAACCATTTGTCAATATATATGCAACATCATTGAGATCATAGTGTCCAGCTCTGGAGTTGGGCCCTTGTTGTTTGAGGTTCAAGAAAGTTCATTTGTGGGATTGTTTGTGCTCAAGAAAGCTGGTTCCTTCTGGTAGCTAAGGTGTTTGTTGCAGTTCTTGAATCCTGCCTTTACTGAACATGTGTGGTGATGGCTATGTCACAGGCTATGTGCCTTCTGATGTGGACAGAAGTGTCCTCAACGAGGTGCTCACCGTACCTGTTCATCTGAAGCATTGGCTGCCGCAAGTATGAAGAAAGAATTCTGAGGCTTGTGCTCTACCTGACTCTGCATCATCATTTTCAAATTATGTGGTGCTTGATGCACAGATTCTTGTCTTCCTTGAGGAACTTGAGGAAGAAGCTTGAGCATAAAGCTTCAGAAAACTTTGGACACCAAGAACTAAGTTTTCTAGGAGCAACCCTTTTGGAGGGCAATGACAATCTGAGTTGATGCAGTTGACCTTGCCTTTTGATGCATCTGCTGTTAACCTTGTTGGACTCTTCAATGCTTGATCATTATGTGTGGAGGAGTTCATGTCATAAAGCCGAGCTGACATTCAAGGCAAGCTTCTAGGTGCTTCTGGCTTTTGGGCTTCTGTTCAGTTCACCTGGTATGGTGAATTATTTTGGGGTTAGCAAGTTCAACTTTCGCCTATTTATTTGGTCAAAGTTTTCCAGTGAAATTTTATAGCAGCAATTCCAGAAATGGGTATGAACCATTAGAAATGTGAAAAAAACCTATTGGAAATATATGTTGTTTTTATGGCAAAAGAATCAGCATGTGCTATCAAAACAATAGATAAGACCCACAGGCAACCTGTGTGAGTATTATGACAAGAAGATTATTTTTATGTTAATTATCAACACATTTCACAACGCATTCCAAATGATGTTTTAACATTTTTTTTTTATGACATAGACCTAGATTATTAATTGTTCTATGTAAGATGACACCATGCATTTGTCAATGTCATTTACACACATTTCCAAAGTTATTTACACAAACCTTCTGCAAAACACGCATGCATTACCACTGCAAAATCACATTTGACACTACGGTTTTTAACTGCAATTCACACATGTTTTTCTTAATGTAACAAATGGATTTCCAATGAATTTTCTCAATTGGGAGGTCCCTCTTGAACCATAAAAGAAATTATGAAAAAAGTGCTGCAAATGCGTTTTGAGAGTATGACAAATGCATTAGTATAGGGCATTTAACAACATTTAGTTGACCGATGCTTTTTAAAACGGTATTAAAACACAATTTTCTTAGTTTACACATGGATTTCCCACAAAATGGGATGAGGGGGCACCCTCATAACCATGAAAAACATATTGAAAATCTATGGGAAAAACGTTGTTAAAGGCTCAAAGTGTAGTAGTGACCCACCACAATATGTTACATAACATACCCATTGACTTCATCACTTCCTGGCAATGGATGGAGGAGGGTAATGTCAAACATTACCCAACTTAGCAAGCTGAGAAATGAAAAATGGAAAAACTCAAAAAAGAAAGGAGGAAGAAAACTGAGAGAAGCCTGATCATGCAGATGTCCGTGCCTAGGTTCGAAGCCGATGCCCTGCACAGACTGCCACGGTCCAGTCTCTTTTTCAGTGGCGGCAAATCGCCAGATTTTAGAGTCCTCTTGAAAACAGGACACCGCTCCCACCCAACTTGTTGAAGAAATGTGGATTTGCAATTGTACTTAATTTGTCCTCCTCAATCTGAGTTTCTGGCGGAATATCGATCTGTGGTATTGTCGGCAGCTGCCTAGATCACATAGTCATTGCTGTTGTCTTTCAAGATGCAAGCTGCTGGAGATGTTCTGGCCAAATTGTCGAATGTGCTTCCCACGGGCACCTTCCTGGCGTTCCAAGCGCTAGCACCCTTGGCAACCAACAACGGAGACTGCGGAGTGACTGAGAAAGTGCTGACTAGTATCGCCCTCGTCGTCCTTAGCGCCCTCTGTGTCGTTTCTTGCTTCACGGATAGCTATAGAGAACCGAACCGGGTGTTGCATCCCGGGTTTGTGACTAGCAGAGGATTGTGGAATCCGACTTTCAAGGATCCGGCTTTCCAAGCTGCCCACAGGAATCAAGACTCTTATCACCTAGGGCTAAACCAAATGTACCGGCGGAGTAATTGGGATTTCGTGAACGCTGGTGTCTCTGTAGCTGCCCTTGCCACTCTCACGCTCTTGACGCCTCCTGTTACCACTTGTTTTTATCCCCACATCGCCGTAAGATGGCGGAAACCAGCAAAGCCACCAACAAAGGCACCGTTTTCATGATATGCTAGATCATTTGGATGATAGCCACTTTGGTTACATCACAAAATTCATTAAAAAAAACTTTGGTATAATCCCTCCTCTTTTCTAAAAGAATATTCAATAATATAATGTGCCCTCCGAATACACTTAGGAAATTTCACTACGTGTTTTACTAGAATGAAGAAGGAAGGTACATAAAAATAGCCAAAACACTTAATGAGAAATAGCCCCACCTAAACTCTATGTCTAGTTTCACTTGGGAGTTATAACAAGTTATTTCTATAATGGGACAAAGATGAGAGAAGGCCATTTCAAATAGTGCGTGTCTCAATGTTACTTTTGATTTCCAATTTTTTGTTATTAAATACTTGTGATTGTCCTATTGTCAATTTTCCATGTTGTTGGGCACTAGTGATTCTAATTTTCTATACAGTGAGTAGGATTTTTGGAATAATTTTGAAACCTTCCCAAGAAAAAATAAAAGGTCTTTTCATGTACTTCAAAATTCAATTCAAGGTCACAAGATCTCTAATGCTCATTTTCCCAAAATCCTTATGGAATGCCACACTTGGATTTTTGTTTTCAACTTAGAGTGTGGTTTTCTTACAATGGTTTCTTATAGACCTAAAAGTTACTAAAAGTTTTATGGAGACTAGTTATTCCTAAAAAGAGGTGTCTCGATTTTTTTTACAATGGTTTGTTTTGATTGGTGTTTTGAAAGGTTTAATTTTTTTCATCTAAATTTTTTGAATTAAGAGAATGAATTGTGACACTTAATAATAAATATTCTCATAAAATCTTAAGGGTCAAAACACATTCAAAGGAGTTAAAAAGGGCGATGGACGTCAAATTTTGTCATAAAATTTTTTTTAAAAAAAAATTGTCATTTGAAACCAAGATAATCATGGCACATTATATTTTTTTAACACATATGCATGTCAAGAAATTCAAATTAAAAATTTATTTGATCTAATTTTAGTGTTTAATTTAGTTAAGAACTTTTCAAAGTGAAAAACTCTATCATTAAAGAAGGACATTTTTATAAAAGACTTTCAAAGGACTCATATAATAAAAATAAATTGATAGTAAAAAAATATGAGATGATAATAACTTATTGTTAACTTAGTAAACTAACCTTAAAAAATATTCACAATTTTAAAAATGTGAAATTTTAAATTTTTGAAAATTCAAAGTATGGACATTTGGAAATTCAAATTTTCAAAATTGCAAGAATGTTCTACCACATAGAAATGGGGTATAATGTACATGATATAGATTTAATTGAACCTTTAAAAATTAATATTTTTTAATATGATTTCAAATTATCATCATTTTTCAAGATGAAACATAAAATCTAAAAAGAATTTGTACACTTTTACAAATTCACATTTATTTTTAAATGATTAAGGATTTTTTTTTTGGATTCATTGAAACAATTTCAATCATTTTCATAACAAATTGAAAAAATAATTATTCAAAAATCCATTCGTATGAAAAAAATTATTTTGGAGAAAAATGACATGGAATCTTAATGCAAATTAACGCTTGTGACTCTTTTGAGTGCATTTTGACCCCTGAGTGTGAATATTCATATTATGTAATAGAAAAGTCTTTTTGTTTTGAAGTGCTTAAGCATAAGGATACTATCCTGAATGATGAACATTGAAAAACAAGGAAAGGTTGGAAGCCTTACCTTTTTCCAACATTAAAACCTAGCCTAATTTTCAAAGGATGTGCATTTCCACCATGGAAGATTTCTTCCATATTTTTGGAAGATCATTATTGAGTTTTTGGGCTTGACAATGGTATTTAAATACATTAAACAAATTAGGGAAGGTTTTTGTAGGTGTATGGAGCCCCTTAAGACCGGATGTTTTTCTGTCATGTGGAAACCAATATTGTGCAAGTATAAAAAATGGCACCAAAAAAATTGGTTATTAGGGTGGTTTTTTATTTCATAACCACTAGTTTTGAAAAATAATCATCACCCTCCAATAATAATGATGATGGTGGAATAACTAATATTGTGCATTTTTTTCTTCAAACAAACCTCTAATTTCAAATCTAACATTCCTTATTTTTATGGGAGGTTTTTAGTTATGGGTTTGATCCCCACTTCTTTCAACTTCTAAACCTTTTGGTTTTAGTTTTAACACAATTTTTCAAATTCAAGAATCTTTGGATTCGATTCAAGGACCAAGTTCAATTCTAGGTACACATTACACATTTCGTAATGCTAGAAACAATATAGGTGTAAGGTAAGGCATCACCTTGAAGGGATTTATAAATATGAACCATTATGAAAGTGAAAATGGTGAGAACTTGCGAAGCATCAAAAAAGTCCTTTACATTAAAGATATCCGTAAATCAACACCTTGTTCACTATCATGTTTCATCTTGACTTTCATATTTCCTTAAAGTCTCTAAAATTGTGACCCAAACTCAAAATATAGCATGGAAATTAGATCAATTTTTGAACGAGCACATGTTTCACCTACACACCTTGCTTACATAGGGGATTCACCTAAGCCCTCTACCTACCTAAGGCCTTTACCTAAAGGATCTAACTACCTACCTAGGGGTCTACTGAAAGGGCCTATCTAATCTACCTAAAGGGTCTACTTAACTACCTAGGAAATCTACCTAAGGGCCTTACCTAAGGATCTACATAAAAGGTATACCTATTTACATATTTACCCATTTGCCTAGGCTACTTTCCTACCTAAGCCCCTAAGTTACCTATTTATTTATTCACCTACCTAGGTTACCTACCCTCCTACCTAAACATCCAACCTACCTACATAAGGACCTAACAACTTAAATTACCTACTTACATAGGCCATCGGCCTACTACATGAGCTATGTAGATACCTATAAAAATTAAGTAGGCTACTTAATTATCACATGAACCCATTTTTTGGTATCTCATGGGACTAAGGGCATTTTGGCAGTAAAATTTTCATTAATGAAAATGGTGATCATCCAAAGTTAAAATTTTGAATAAAGTCTTTAAGAGACTTTTAATAGACCAAGTCCTTCAAAGATCCTTTCTTCATCATTAATGTCATTAGAGCAAAATCTTTCTATGGATCAATTATTTAGGGTTTGTCAAAAGGTGCTTGCTATATTGTTTTGAAGGTTTTTCAAAATGTGTATTTGGATTCTTTTTTACGATTCTCAAAGGTGCACTTTGGATGATTTTGGAGTGATTTTTTTAAGTGGGTTTGTAGTGTATTAAGTTTTTTCCTATCCCTTCCTTATATTGTTATTTAAAGTTGGACAATGTTTCTTTTAGGGTCATTTTCCATTTATGAACAATATGGATCATTTTTCAAGCACCTCTAACATTTTTAACATTTCTCAAGTTTTAATGCATTAAATGTTGAAAAAATCATTGGTGGCACGGATGTCAAGGCTTTCATGTTGTTATAAGTCGCCTCAATTGCTATTGCTAACTTGGGGAAGTTTTTCATATTAAGTGAAATGAAGTCAAGTCTTAGCTAGATAGTGGATTTGACTATTGGTGTTTGGGATGTACTAATGACATTTGGATTATACCAAACCTTGACCAATTTAACTTTAGCCGAATTCAAAAAGTTGGCGATGATAATCATGCCAACTATTGTCAACCATGTGAAACATTGTGTAATTTTTCAATTGACCATGGAAGTTGACACCGAAACAACACCTCTTGAATTTCATTCTATAACTTGAGCATGACAATGTGATCATGCATGATGCATTCATGTGAAATTGTTTCAAGTTCTTTGTGTGCAATGATACAATTTTCATTGCATTATGAAGTTATTGTGAATGAGATTTGATGGCCAACAATAGAGGAAAAGGTTACATTGGCTATTACGATTTGAAATTTCCCAAGTTGCATCAAGTTCATTGATAGAAACTTGGTAGAGATTCACAAACCATGGAATAATATGGCACACTAGACTTGGTTCAACAAGTGGAAAAAAATTTATTCGATGAACAACATGATCATTGTCAATCATCAAAATCTTTTCATCTACATTGACAGTGGATACCCCAAGGTCATACCATGATATGACAATATTGTGACATTTCAACATTTACATTAATTGTTGTAACCATTTTGCCCATGCAAATGATTATTTTGAGTATTTGTTTGGAGACCTAGGCTACATGGGCAAATAAATGTTTATCATGCAACAAATTGGACAATGATAGTTGTTTCTTAGATGTGGACCTCACCGTGGTTTTCAGATACAACAAGATGCATGCAATATATAGGGTTAAGGTGGAGGGTGGCATTAGAGGGTTTAAGAGCAAGTGTAGAAGGCTAATGAATTTTTTGACACCATTAAATCCAAGTTTCACCACTTATTTCATATTGTTGCCCTACTTATAAACTTTCTTTAAAGAGATAGGATGGATTTCACTGATGAAATCATTAGGAAACAAATGGAGAACCAAGTTAATTTTGGATGAGATGAAGATTTATAAATATAAGGTCTAGGGACCATTTTGGGTGGGATGGAGATTTTTAGAGATTTAGGTCTAGGGACCATTTTGGGTGGGATGGAGATTTTTAGAGATTTAGGTCTAGGGACCATTTTGAGATGGGGTGGAGGGTTTAGGGTGTGGAGTATTAGGGTTTATTGTGTAGGGTTTTTAAGATTTTGGAGAATTTTACAATCTTTATTTAGGTTTTAGAACCATGTTATTGATTTATAATTATTCACAATTAATAAATTCTTTGGGAATTTAATTAAAAATTTTGGAGACTGAAATTTGAATCTGGAATTTTTGAAATTTTTTGAAAATTGTACTCTTAGTTTTGGAAATTATTATTTGAGTCTGAAATCTTTATTTGAATTTGAGCATTGAAAATTGAAATCTGAAAATAATTATTTGAATCCGAAAATGTGTATTGGAATTTGAAAACTGAAAATTGACACCTGAAAATTTTAATTTAACTCTAATAATTGGGTTAATGATCTAAAAAAAAATTTGATTATGAAAAAAAAAATTGAATTCTACAAATTGTATGAATAATCAAAAATTGTTATTTGAATTTGTAAACTGAAATCTGAATCCTAAAAATTATTATTTTAAATCTGAAAATTGCTAACTAGATCTAGAAATTCTTATTTGAATTTGAAAAATTCTATTTGAATTTTGAAAATTGTTGTTTTAATTTTAGAAACTTTTAATTTTACTTAGGAAAATTGTAGTTCTAATTATGAAAATTGTGGATAATATTTTTGAAATGTTTATTTCTAGAAACTTGTAATTAAAAACCAAGGGTTATTTTTACTCCCATTTGAATTAATTATTAGAAATTACACCCATATCTTGACCTTTGTTGTGTTTGTGTTAAGTAATGCCAACTTGGCCCACTAAAAGAACATCTTTAGTCTCACTATTTGATTGAAATTGTTAGGCTATGGATGCAATATTGATGGGTTTAGTGTGCAACATTTTAGTCTTGGACATGTGTTTTTCCAACTTTTCATTGGATATGTTAACGTTTAAAGCATACAATAGAACCTCTATAATTTTATCACCTAGGGACCGGCAACCAGTGATAAAGTTTGAGAGGTTATAAGTTATGGGAGAGTTTGGAAATGTGAGGCGCAGGGTTCAAAAGTTGCAGGCTGCTCTTTTTTCCAATTTTCTTTGCATTTTTTATCATCAAGGCAACCCGTCTTTGGCAGAGAAAAACGGTGAAAAACATCTGAAATCCAACACTTTTTTTCCGAACCTGCTTGTAACCGGAGTATTGTCCCTCCAGCGCATTTCACACTTTGCCCTAAACTAGATATACACGGTACAGATCTGAGCTACACTCTATAGAAGGTCGCGGAGACCCCTTGGAATAGTCTTAAACAGAGGCCTATCATTAGTTATTTCCACCATAACTGATCAAGAAATAAACGAATTATAAAATTATAAAATTGTCGGGAAAGAGGAAAAGTGATAAGTTATAAAAATATAATTTTTTTGCTTGGTCCCATTGATGGAACGGGCTGGAGTGATAAAATTTGAGAGGTTATAAAATTTGGGGGGATCAGTTTATAGAGGTTCTACTGTATATTTTGCTCGAAACGCTAATCCCTACATGAACATTATCAATATTTATTGACATGCCAATATTGGGTGTGAATCTTGTACTATTTAAGAAGGACTATGGCGTTTTTAAAACATTCCTAAATACGTGGTCATCAATCATCTTTAATCGAGCTATAACTTCATTGCATATTATATTAACCTTCTCCCAAAAAAATTCATTGGAAGTCCATGTTTTCAACTCCTTTGACATCTGCCACAACCAATCCTTTAGTGTCTCTTCTTAGAATGGAGAGTCCAAGTATTATGCATGGGAAAAAACATACACATTCTTCCACATTGCATTAAGAATTAGTTGGGTAACTTGTTTTTTCCCCTTATTGTATAGCTTGAAATGAATATTGTACATAATTGCCATGGTACCAAGGTCCACCAATGGTCCATTGGGTGGGTCTTTCTGAGCTTCCTTCGTCTTCCAATGTGTTGCTAATAAAGGTTCAAATTCTTTTAGAGGTGTGTGTTAGTCACTTGCTTGTGACTCCATGAAAAAATAAAATTTGCCATGCCTAATGGACTATTAAAAAAAAGTGAGACAACTTGGGGTATTTTCTCTTGTGTTGGTGCAACCTCCAAAAATTGATGCACAAGCTTGGTTTGCACAAGCTTGGTTATTTTTCATTGTGTTCCTTCAACCTTTGAAAACTAATGCATTATTGCAACCTTTGAAAATCAATTCGCTCCCACGACCTTTGAAACCTCCCTTTCTCTTTCCAATGCAAGTTGCAAAAATCGATCTACCACAACCTAATGCTCTAACACAACCTTTGAAACTATATTCTCTCCTTCCAATGAGTTGCTACAACCTTTGATTACCGCTTTCTTTCTTTTTTTCCCATCACCTCTCTTTTCAACCCCAATCCTTTTTGATGTTTGTCACAACCTCAACCTTTTTATCTCTCTAAACCCTTTCATGTCACCACAACCTTCGCCTCCCTCTCTCTTCAAACCCCTTCTTCTTTAATTGTTGTCACAATTGTGGCCTTTCTTTCTTTTTTTCTCTCCCTTCTTCTCTGGCTAATACCACAACCTTTGCATCTTACTTCAACCCCCTTCTTCTTTGAGAACTCTTGCAACCTACCACAACCTTTGCTTCTATCTTCAACCTCTCTCAAAGTTCTCACAACCTTCACTTCTTTCTTTGATCCCTTCCTCTTTAATTGCTATCACAACTTCTCGCTTTAATGGCCTAAATTTTTTTGTGTTCGCACATGCTTTCAAACAACAAATTTGAAGTGCATCCAAAATCTTGATATTTTGAATTTCACCTCACCTATTTTTTGGCTTGTATTATGTTCACCCATAGTCGTAAGAGTTGCCTTTTCTTTTGCATGAACTAGTTGTGTAAGCATCATGCTTTGACAACTTTGCACATATTTTTATTGCATAAAACATTTAAATAATTATAACCTCACTCATTTTTCCCCCAATTTGCCAACCTAGAAAATCGGTTACACTATGAAAGCCCATGCCCACACAAGTTCATGGGATTAAAAACATTTCCAATAATGCTCAATATTTGACCTTGCAAAAAAAAATTCACATCCAAGTAAGTTAGTTATTTATTTATTTATTTGCAATCCCACCCATAAAACTAAAACAAAGTGTGCAGATAGGTGGGGACTACTAATTAATTACAAACAATTAAAGCCAATCCTTGCAACTAACCAATGAAAAACAACCATTTTGATTTTTCGTGTCTCTTTTAACAGTGCCATAATATGACCATTTTGCGAGCCAAACTCATAGATTGGCTTAGAAACATCACATTCTCACATAGCTTTCTCCAAAATTTGGTGTGTAGTAGTGCCATCACTAAAGTTGTTTTGAACGTTAGTAAAGTTGCTCTAAACCCACTCCAAATGCAAAGGAAATTTTTCCAAAATGCTTTAGATACAAAACTTTACAACAAAGTAAAGCCAAGGATTATGTTATAGATATGGAATTCAACTAGTTAAAATTTATTATTTAAATATAATTTTTTTTCCACTCGTCAACTTTTTGAAAAAAATTCAACTTGCATGCCTACCTCGAGAATTGAACCCTAGGTTTTAGAATTTTTTTTCACGATTCTAATTTGAATTCCAAATCTACCAAAAGGCTAATTCTATAGTCTAGTTCTTCTTTCAATTCTAACAAAATAAATAAACAAACAAATAAATAAATGATAGCTTCGTTTCAATTCATAAAAACTCGACCCTAAACCCTAAAATATAACATTGCAAATCAGATACCCACCCCACACGGATGGTAACCGGTTCTACCAGGGCCAATTCAAGAGTGCAACAAGGGTTGCCCGATGTGGATTTTATATCACAAATGGAAACCAATGGGAGACCCCAAAGTGGAACTAGCCAATGACTACCGGGTCACCTAGGAAAAAAAAACCAATGTGGGGCGGGTATTTGATTTTTTGGGTGATACCCATCAATTTTGAGGTCCTATTTGAAAACCTTCAGAATCAAAGAACCATCGGGTCTGGATATTTGAAAATTTTCGGAATCAAAGAACCATCGATTCTGGATCTTTGAAAATGGTCAGAATCAAAGAACCACCGGTTCTGGATATTTGGAAGTTTTCAGAACCAGACAAACACTGGGTCTGGGTATTTGACCCCCAAAAAAAAATCCAGGTTCAAAAAGAGCCACCAATTGTGGGTATTTCAGCCACTTCAAATAACCGCCGGGACTCACGGAAAGTAGGTGAATAACAACAACACTTGGTTGGCAAATAGGGGGGGGGAATGCCACGTTGTGTTCCACGTGTGTCACAAATAGAGGCCCCTGCAAAAATATGTCCCTGATTGGAATGCCAATTGTCATTCAATGCATGAAAAATAGCACCATTCAAAAAAACCTATATAAATTTAAAGCTTTGAAGCTTCTTTTTGGCAAAATTAAAAAGGAAAAAAATGCTAAATGCAAAATTCTTCATGGCAAAACATGCAAAAGTTTTTTTTTAATAGCCAGATTTTGAAAAAGAAAAGAAAAGAAAAGAAATTGTTAGCTTTTATTTTAGTTTCCTATTCCATATCCAACTTCCAAACTCCAGTAAATAGCCAAAAATATAAAAGAATGTAAATTTTTTTACTTGTATATCCTGTTTATAGCCAAATTTGGCCATGCTTTATAGGTTCTGCCAAATTTATCAATTTGTGTAATGGCAAAATAAATGAGGAACATTTACCCTATTCAGAAGGTACCTAAGGGTTATAATATTTTTAAATACCTTGGCAACTTTGACCCATCTCTGCAAAATTGTTAAATTAATTAATTTCTATTTATTTATTTATTTATTTCCATTTTGACAAACAAAATTTTGACAAACAAAATATTCTTGAAAGATTCAATATTTTACTTCACAAAATTTTATTCTTTTAATTTTTTAAATTTTTTTAATAAAAAACTTTCAAAATTTCTATTGAAAATAATAGGTCAAAGAAGGTGTAATGCTGTAAACAAATAGTGTGTAGACATCTGTCAGGCTCTAGAAAACGCCACCTCATCATGCCTTGTCAGCTTAGACACTACTTATATATTATTTGGAAAAATGTTTGAAAATTTCAAAAATAGATTTTTGAAAGAAAATTTGATTTTAAGGAATATAAAGAATCTTGAAAATATTCCGGAATATTTTTTCCCCACATGGAATCTTCAAAATTAATAGATTATTCAAGAGACATGTGTTGAAGCTGCCCTTCTACTTGGGTAAATAGGGCAAGGTATTTAAAAAAAATGTTTTTTCTTTTGGGTGCAATTTTGTGATGTAGATGAAGTGGTTTAGCCAGATTTAGAAATTTAAAAAACTGAAAGTAAAAGTAAAAATTAGGATAGAATCTAGCAATTTTTCAAACTAAAAATAAAAATAAAAATAGAAATTTAATCACTAAAAAATCATAAAACACTAGATTTTTGCGCTTTTTTTAATTTAAAAAGGGGAATAAACGGCAGAATATTCCCCATTTCATTTATGTGTTTGGCCGTGGCCAAATTCGCCAAAAGAAAAAGAAAAAAACGCTGACGTGGACCCAATTTCTGCTGACGCAACAGAACTGCACCTGGATTTGACACCTGGAATGCCTAGTGTATTCAGTTCCGTGTTTCTCGTCATCTTTTTATTTGGTCCCGTGTTTGGTCCTGTGTTTTGCGCTTCTATGAGGAGCTTGCTTTGTCTCTCTGGTTCTTGAGCTCGGGTTGCTCTTGAACGTGAATTTTTTGCGATTTTGTAAAGATTTTATTTTTTTTGGCAGATTTGGGTGAAGCGCAAAACGTTTTTTTTGTAGATCTGTATTTTCTTTTTTTTGGGGGGAATTTTTTGTGAATTTGTTTGCAGCTGTGAGCGTGAGCTCAAGCGATGGCGAAGCCGGACTCGTGGGAGGAGATGGAGGAAGGCGGCGGTGGCAGAGGCGGGAGTGCATCGATGCAGAAGAGGTCAGATCCTACTAGTGTAGTAGCAGCAGCAGCAAGAGCTGCAAAGCTGAATGCGGATGCACCAGATTTTACGTACAATCCTGCAACCACAGCTTTCACTCCTTTGGTACACTTTCCTGCCGCTGCTGTTGCTGCTTCTGTGCCGCCGCCGCATGTCCCCCCTGCTGCGTCTTCCTATTTTTACCCTGTGGCTGCAGTCCCCTCCCAGCCCCAGCCCTACTTTCCACCTGCTGGATTTCCTCCTGTGGGTGCACCAGATTTGCAACCTGCATACCCAACTCCCTTCATACCTGGTGCTGCATCATCCGCCTTTGCGCCTCTGGCTGACCCGACCTGGGAATCACGGCAGACGACAACAACAACATCCCATGACCCACATTCGGAGGAGCAAGTGAAGAACCCATCATCTCAGATGGCGGAGACCATGGAATTGGATGTGGATCATAAGAAGCTAGTTGCAGCAGCAGCAGCAGCAGAGGAGGAAATCTCTCCACCATCTGCAGAGGAGAAGAAGCATGCCACCACACCTTCCAATGGTACCACTGTTGCAAGTAAGACCCATTCTTGCAACTCTTTGAAGCCTCACAGAATTCTGATCCATTGGGTGTCTGCTGGCTTGATCATCAGCTTTGCAGAAACTAGAATCCAACAGTGGGTCATTTTCTCCTTCTTTGAATTCCTTGAGTTGCAGAGAGATTTTTGCCACATAGTCGCATGTTGTTAGGATGATGAATTTTGTGGTGAGGAGCTTGTGTCTTGAGACTGGTGTTGTTTGGTTTTTTGAAGATGGGTTGGTGTTGTTCTTGTTGTCCATTTGGTCAACCTTTTTTCTCAATTGCAGATAACAAAGAACAAGAACAAGAACAAGCCCTGGATGCTGCATCCAATATGGTGAACCTGAAGATCGACGATCCTGAGCTTGTTCCAGGTATTTTGAGCTCTTTTGTGGGCTATGGGCATCAGGGTTTTTTTTCCTTCAATATTGTGATATAGCCACTGCCACTGACAACCATCCACAAGAGGAAAGGGCCAAATTTGGCTACAGGTCAGACAGGACAGTAGCCATTTTCTAGAATCCTGCCATGTTTTGGTGACCTCCAAGAACCCAGTGTCCAAATATGGTGACTTTCATGTTTCTCTCCTAAAAATGTGGCTACTAAAAGGCATCTAAAAGGAAATTTGTGACAGTAAAAAAATAAAATGTGTTGCATAGATGCAAAATCTCGCACAAAAGAAATTGGCTGATGGGCATCATGTATCTGTGCAGATCTCTCATATACTATTGTAAATTCAACTGTATATGTCTGTCTCCTGTGAGCATTTTATTTTTTATTTTTCTCTTTGCAAATTGTGTGAATTGCAGTATGATCAATTATAGAGATACTACTATAAGAGAGTCATTGTGCATGGCCATGTGGTTATTAACAGTAGGTAACCATTTTGCTTACTTTTGCAGCAAATGGGCAGGGTCATCACACTACAAGCTCAATTGCAGAGGAAGAATGTGAGGAACTGACACATGAAGTGCAGTCCAGGAACAAATCAGCCGAGGATTCAGAGGAAGACAAAGACGAGGATGATACTAAGCAGCATTTGAATGTTGTTTTCATCGGCCATGTTGGTAAGAACCCTAAATCTTGCTATGTCTATGCCTTTGACGTTCTTAGATGCTTACTCATACAGGGACAAGCTAAAATGAAACGAAGCTTTTGCTGCCTCACTCACAAGCTTGTTGTAGCATGAATGAAGATACTAGAAACTTTTTTGTTTTCTTAGCTTTTGTTTGTTGCGTGGCAGCCAACATCATAACAGAGTCTCTTTCTGTTTGTGTCAGGAAAAGAAACAGAAAAACTCTGGATGCAGATTTTGTATAATGATTTGCCCTAAATTTGTTGATCTAGCCAGCATCATTGCCAAGTTCTTTTTTTTTCTTTTTTTCCCTCCTGGTTTTCTATGGTCTTTAGGGTCAGGGTACCTCTTTTCCTTGTTTTGCTGATATGTTGTCAGATGAAGTCATGATAACCTTACCATCAGTTATCACTCAATTCTGTCATATGATGTAAATGGTAACCATGGAGACATTCTCACTATTTGAGGAAGACATCAGAAGTGAAGTGAAGTGATGAATTGGGTGTGAATTGCAGATGCTGGGAAGTCAACCATTGGAGGACAGATTTTGTATTTAAGCAACATGGTGGATGAGCGTACAATTCAGAAGTATGAGCGTGAGGCCAAAGAGAAGAACAGGGAGAGTTGGTGAGTCTAGACATTTCAGCTGCAGCTCCTGCTGCTGGGCTAGAGCAGTGTTTTCTCAATGCACAATTGTTGTGTGGGATCCCTAAACCCTAAATCATGCAAGCATGGGTGAAGGCTGTTTTGAAAAGCCAAAGTAATCAAGCTGGCTGGTATAGAACCTGAGAGTGTTTTTTTTCTTTTTTCTTTATTGCTGTATGAACAGGTATATGGCATATATCATGGACACAAATGAGGAGGAGCGTGCTAAGGTAGATTCTGCAAACCCAATTGGTAGAAAGGGTAAGTGCCTAAAGGGGTTTCAGAACTTGGGTTTCTCTCAAAGAATCAATCTTTTGTTTTTTAATTGCTTACATTTTGCTACACTGGTGACGGTTGCAGGGCAAGACAGTGGAAGTCGGCAGAGCACATTTTGAAACAGAGAAATCTCGATTCACCATTTTGGATGCCCCTGTAAGTGATTCTTATCTCCAGTCTTTAAGAAATTCTTGGTGGTTTTCACTATGAATCCTATATTGAAAAAATACCCACTTTCAATGGCACATTTGGACTTCTCTTCTCTCCCTTTCACTGTACCTGCCTGGAATTTGAAGTCTGTACCACACTTTAAAAACCTTCTTCACAATTGCAGGGCCACAAAAACTATGTCCCAAACATGATCAGTGGTGCGTCACAGGCTGATGTTGGAGTGCTAGTGAGTTCTCTATCAATCCTGGTCAAGTTTTGTTGTAACTTTTACTTTATTTTTGACTGAGTAGGATTCTCACTGGAAGCAAAAATTATCCTTTCTTCGCAGCAAATTATTTTTTGGGTGCATATTCCAATTTTTTTTCTGTTTTTCACAAGCAGGTGATTGCAGCTAGGAGAGGCGAGTTTGAGACAGGTTTTGAGAGAGGAGGTCAAACTCGGGAGCATGCACAGCTTGCTAAGACACTTGGTGTCTCCAAGTTGTTGGTGGTGGTGAACAAGATGGACGATCCCTCAGTTCAGTGGTCAAAAGAAAGGTGAACAATTCTTTTGTGATTCCCTCACACTTGAACTTTCGAAAGTGCAATTGATGGTGGGCTAAATGGGTGAGTGTGTATATGTACTGGCATCACTGCTCATTTGATGGCTCAGCTATAAGGGCAACGGCACTGACATATGTGTTCTGGGTGACAGGTTTGATGAGATTGAGAGGAAGACTGTTCCCTTCTTGAAGTCATGTGGCTACAATGTTAAAAGAGGTCAGCTTCTTTGTATATCCTTGATGTGGATTTTTCCAGTGTTGGGCAGCTCTTGACTTTTATGAAGAAACTCCAGTTCTGGTTCTAAAAACTTAATTAGAGCAGTTCTGGTTCCACCAAAAAAGGAAAAATTTGGGTTCTAGTTCAGTTCCCTTTCTAAGAATCTGACCCGGTTCCAGGTAACCTGGAGACCAAAACTGGTTCTAGTCCTTTTTCTCAAAAATCCTGTTCTGGTTCTGGTTCTGAAAAAGCTGGGAACCCAATTCTGCTTCTTTAAAAAAAACTGAGAATCTGGTTCTGGTTCTGAAACCAGTTCCAAAAATCAGACCCAGTTCCACTTCAGTTTCTACTAACTGGAACCGGAACCAGCAGTTTTAACTGAAACTGCCCAACACTGGTTTTTTCCTTATTTGATGTATAATTTAGGTCTGACTTTTAATGGTTGAAAGCATTGACACTAATTGCCTTTTGAGAGCCCAATATGGTAGTATCTTTCTTGTGGCTTTGCTCAGCTAATTATTGATCACTGCTCTTGTGCAGATGTGCAGTTTCTTCCAATATCAGGGCTTTTGGGGCTCAACATGAAGGAACATGTGCCAACAACAGTGTGTGACTGGTGGGATGGATGTTGTTTATTTGAGGCCTTGGATGCCATTGAGCTTCCCGAACGCAATCCTAAGGGGCCTTTCAGGTATCTTTGTTTCTTCTTTTTTGGTATGTATTGTTGGATTGTCTTTGTGCAGTTCTTCCCACTAGGCATGATTCTTCTTTCTCTGTCAATATGGCTTTTTTTCCTTTTTTTCGTGTGTTCAGTGTGCACATTTAGTTAGCCTACACTTTCTCCAGTTCTCAACTGCGTGACAAATATGTGCACCTGTGACATGTTTGCAGGATGCCATTGATTGACAAGTTTAAGGATATGGGCACAGTTGTGATGGGCAAAATTGAGTCAGGCAGTGTGCACAGAGGAGACACTCTCATGATAATGCCCAACAAGGTGGGTTTTTGATCTGGGGACACGTAGTAATCAATCCTCCTTCCTCTTGCCTCTGGAAATGTGACCATCAAATAATAGCAAAACTTTTTATGTTCTGAAAGCCATTTGTGCAAGACCTTTCAAGTTGCACTAATATTTTTCTCAGCTGTGCATCTATCTTTAAATGATTTTGGCTTGCTTCCATACTGTGTGAATAGTTGTCACAAATCATCTTTTCCAAGTCAGACTTCTAGAGTGAGGGGTTTCGGGTTTAGGGCCCCATGAAATTAGGTTAGAGACCACTGTTTGAGGTGCTGCCTTTTGTGGTGGTCACCAGGTTGTGCATGCTACCTCTCTACTTTGACTGCTCGCTTGGTGGACATGGTTTATGTATTTCTTTGTTTTATTTTTACCTGTGTGGGAGACAGGCTATAGTGAAAGTTGTCACTGTGTATCAAGACGCTGATGAGGTTGACTATGCAATGCCTGGTGAAAATTTACGGATTCGATTATCTGGTGTTGAGGAAGAGGATATTTCCCCAGGGTTTGTTCTCTCAAGTGCAAGTGAGTATTCAATTTCCCACCCTTCCCTTGTCAAGAATTGGGTTTGCTTGTACAGCCCTTTTTTGGTGGCATTGAAGTTCCATCCCTTTTCCTGAAGTCTGTGTGACTGATCGGCCTCAGGTCATATCCTTTTCTGTTTTGTTTGAACTTATGCCTTGTGGAGGTGTGGTCAGATCATTTACATTTTTTCTGCAAATCTTGCAGGGGACCCAATACCAACTGTTTTGGAATTTGATGCACAGCTGCAAATACTGGAGCTGCTTGACCACAAGGTATGCACCAGCCACTCTGGATGGCATCCTTCATAGACCTTCCCAATGATGTTGAAGCTACTTGAAATTAGAGTGAAGAATGCTGACATCCAATCAGGATTTTCTCATCTTGTTCAGCTGCATTCCTTGTAGCAGCTTCTGAATAATTGCACAAGGTGCATGTTGGCAGGCAATTTTCACAGCAGGCTACAAGGCTGTGCTTCACATTCATGCCATTGTGGAGGAGTGTGAAATCGTGGGTCTTCTACATCAAATTAATCCCAAGACTAAGAAGCCTATCAGGAAGAAGATCTTGTTTGTCAAGAGTGGGGCTGTTGTGGTTGTCCGCATCCAGGTTTGTATAGTGATGATCAACAATGGAAGTGGTTGACTGGTGTTTTTCTATGAACATTGCCACCAAACTAGTTGGATTTCAAAAGGTTCTATCACATTGGGTGTTCTTTGTTTGGTCTATGACTTCTCACAGAAGTCCCATTAGTATGAAAATCTGGTCAAACTGCTGCAAAGTCATGCAATCTATCAGGAATTGAGCTGCAATGTCTCAGAAACTGCTCCAGTGTGCTGAGTCCTAATTTCACGATGGTCTTCTGTAGGTCAATGACCTGATCTGTGTTGAGAAATTTGAAGATGTTCCACAGCTTGGACGCTTTACACTTCGTGATGAGGGTATTTCCAAATTCCCAGTCTCAGATGCAATGATCACTTTGAGCCTGGCTTAACATTATTCACCAGCTACTTGCAAATTGGGTTGCCTTTTCAAATGAGTGGTTTCAGCATCGGGCGGCACATGGATGGCACATTTGATATTGATTTCAGGTCAAGAGCTTATAGTTGTGCACCTGGAAATTGCAGGGAAGACAGTTGCAATTGGTAAGATTGTGAACTTCCCCAAACTTGCTGGTACCCAGCACTGACGCCAGCATTCCTGATGTGCTGCACCAACCCATTGTCAATTCCACTACCTATGGTACATCTGCTCGCCAGCCCTAATTATTGATTGACTTGCAAATTAACACAATTATGTGTCCCTTCCAGTTTTTTCATCTATAGATTTTCCCTAAGTATGTCCATGTTTAGGGTTTAGGGTTTAGGGTCCATGTTTTGTTTTGCAGCAGCGTAGATCTCTCTGGCCATGTCAAGGATGGTATGTTGGTGTTAACTTTCAATAGCCACTAATATCAAAAAAATTGTAATTGCTGGAATGATACAAGGGTTCTAGAGGCCTTTGAGGATGTAAATCCTTAAATGCTTCAACCATACATTTAAATCACAAATGATGAAGTAAGTCCTTTCTGAACCAGGAGGGCCTGTTTTTCTAACTCTCATGACTAGTGGTAATACCACAAGTTTAAAATTGTGGTATTACCAAGCTTTTGCCAAAGCTATGCCTGAGTCTCGGGTCATAAGATTGTCATAGAACCAGTGCTGCTCTGAGATCCTGCAGTATTATCCAGAGTCAAGAAGGTAGCCATGGCATGGAGAACTATTGGCTTTAACGGTCACTGCATGTTATTCAGGAGCAACACAAGGTTCTAGTGGCTTGGTAGGATTTTGCACTAGATGTAGCTTGACAAAGAGTGACTACTAAAATCAAAGAGCGCATAGCATTGGTGGAGCTTTGTTTCTTGTGCAATAATGATGGAACTGCCTTTGTGAAGGTTCTAGCTTTCTGGACGAGGCAGATATCATTACTAGATTGCAAGGCATAAATTTCAGAAGAGCCAGAACATTAGGTTTTGCTCCTGTGACTTAGTAGAGGGGTTCAGTAGCAACAGTTTAATGTTCTGAACCTATGAGCATCTCCACTCCAGTTTGTCACTTTGGATAATAAAATTAAATGTTGAAGTTAAGCTGTTTTCTTTTGGCAACCCCACCAATAAAACTGTAACTGGAACTGCATATTTGGTAACTACTAATAGCAAACCACCTGGACGAATCATTATGGTCAACCAATCAAAAATACTGAGCTGCAGTCAGGTCCAATTTATTACACTCTTTTTTGGAGGTGCACAACTGTGTTGCACACCACGGCAAGCTGCACGAATTTGTGCAGAAAAACCAATTTCCTGAGCTAAACTGGCACATTTTGACCTTTTCACAGTAAATTTTACTGTCTGCAATCACATACTCAGGGCCAGAGTGAACCAGCAGCCACCAATGGACCAGTTGGCCGTTCTGTCCACTGGATGCCTTGCATTTTTTCATTCGGCGCCGGATGGGGTTCATGACAGTCCATTTCTTTTTGCTGCTAACCATTGTATTTTTTTTTTGGTTCTTGGTCGTTTTTCCTTGGACCTGACCTCACACATAGCTACCCTACTCACTTTTTTACCTTGCTCACTTTTCTACCTTCATAAGTACTGCACCAACCTTGGTACCTTATTTATTATCCCTTACTGGCATAGCTACCCTAATAACTAGTTATCTTATTGACCTAGCTATTGTACTAACCACCTACCCTACTAACTTAGTTACCCTATTAATTACATACCCTACCCTAAAAACCCTACCCTAAATGCAATACCTGCATTTTGAGCCATTTCGAAAGTACGCATGTGGGGTTCAAGTTTCTTTATATGAAGATCCTACCCTAAATGCAATACCTGCATTTTGGGCCATTTCAAAAGTACACATGTGGGGTTCAAGCTTCTTTATACGAAAATCCTACCCTAAATGCAATACCTACATTTTGGGCCATTTCAAAAGTACGCATGTGAGGTTTAAGCATCTTTATACGAAGATCATACCCTAAATGCAATACTTGCATTTTGGGTCACACCACTAACCAAACTACTATACTAACCACCTACCCTACTAACCTAACTACTCTATTAATTACATACCCTATTAACTTAACCATTAAGTTTAGGGTTAAGACACATAAATTAATTGATAAGTTTTTCATAAATGTATAATAATTAATTTAAAGTAGGCTAAATTTGGTGGGAAATTTTTAGGGTTTACACATATGTGAAGTAATACAATTGCATTTTATACCTTCTTCAAAAAAAGTGGAAAAATTAGGTTGGAAAAATCACACAAAAGTAAAAGACATATCTTCTTTTTTGGTTTTGTACGAAATTTATGTGATTAATTTTAAAGATTAACGTATTTTCTTTCAGTTAATAAATATTTATAATTTAAAACCTTTGAATTTTGGTTTCTACATTTTTTCCTATGTTTTTTTAAATTTTATTATTTTGCATTATATGATTTGTATAGTTTGTATAGTTTTTTGGGTTTAGGGCATATATCACTAAATCTTTTTTTTGTTAAGGTTTGTATAGTTAGGGTTGTAATATGGCTTATCGCAAAATATCATTTGGATTTGTAGGTTTATGCTTTATGATTTAATGTATAGGAATTTGGTTCATATATTTCAAAACTAATATTTTACTTTAATAAATGTCTCAATTACTAATTAAAATTATTGCCATTGGCACTAAATTTTTTGTTTTAGAATCAATTTTGTATGGAGGAAACCATAGCCCAAATTATTTGAACATCATGTATTCAACACACACATGAAATCTAATATGGCACAAAGCTTATTATTATTTCTAAGTAATAAACACAAAAAGTGTGAAATGTAAAAACACAAGGATAATGATAATATTAATGTTAAATGCAGGTATTATAATTAGGCCCCAAAATCCCAATTGGTAAAAGTAAATACAAGTGCAAGTAATACCCCAAAATTCCAGTTGGTAAAGGTAAGTACGGGTGTAGGTATTGCAACAAAACCCCAAAATTCTAATTGGTAGAGGTAAGTATAAGTTTGGGTATTTCAAGTTGAAATGAAAAAACAAGCCTAAATGCAATACCCACGTTTCAAAAAAACCCATCTAAATGGTTTGGATATCTTTAAGTGAAGACCTAGCCCTAAACACAATATGCACATGCAAAATCACTTTGAAATAACCCAACCCTAAGTGCAATACCTGCAATTTGGGCCACTCCAAAAGGACACATGTAGGGTTTAAGCTTCTTTATATGAAGATCCTACCCTAAATGCAATACCTGCATTTTGGGGCACACAAAAAATACGCATGTGGGGTTTAAGCATCTTTATACGAAAATCCTACCCTAAATGCAATATTTGCATTTTGGGTCACACCAAAAATACGCATGTGAGGGTTAAGCCTTCTTTAAATGAAGATCCTACCCTAAATGTAATACTTACATTTTGGGTCACTTCAAAATAATTAGTTAATTTCAAATTAATATGTTAACAAAGGTGTGTATAGAGGTTAGGGTTGTTGATTAGGAGTTCCATAATTCTTACCTTGTTTCATGAATTTGAAAAGAGGTTATATCGTTTGTGGAACAAATAATACAATGACAATTGTGATCAAGCTTATTTTGGTGTAGGAATTTTTCATGAAAAAACTGAACTTATAATCTATAACATGGAATAATTATCTTAAATAGTGATTTCAATAACTTATTAAAACAAAAATATACTTAAGTTAATTAATCAAATATCAAATTAATCAATCTGATTTTTAGATACAACTTTTTATTATCCAAGTAAATAAAGTTAAGCCAAATGATTAGTTAATTATTCCAAATAAATAAATGATTATCTAATTCTTGATAATGATTCATCTAAATTATCTGAAATAATGGTCTATTAATTATTTAATTATATGAAAAAATTTCTTGATAATACATTAATTATCAGAAATATTTTATATTAAATTGGGGGGAATTTTTGGGTTTAGACATATGTGAAACAATACAATCTCATTCTATATTTTTTTCAAAGAGATTGGGAAAATTAGGTTGGAGTTATCACACAAAGGTAAGAAACAAACCTTATGTGAAAACCC
>Ga0116229_10003470_pt1 | contig 25919 bp, 19 predicted proteins | sample S1TSphgellanicum_3_FD_87313 | JGI IMG/M metagenome (GOLD analysis project Ga0116229, IMG submission 87313) | Host-associated microbial communities from peat moss isolated from Minnesota, USA - S1T2_Fc - Sphagnum magellanicum MG | ecosystem: Host-associated > Plants > Peat moss > Unclassified... | reverse complement strand
TTAAGGTTTTAATATAAAACCCGATTGTCTGAGATCACACAAAATCGGGTTTTATTTTGAAAATCGGGTTTTAATAGGGTGCGGACTGCGAAAGAAGGCAACGGTAACCTGGCAACCCACTCCGTGTTCATAACTCTGAACTTCAGAGGTGGGCAATTGGTAGTTTGGCTGTTGGTGTACTGTACCTAGGCTTGAAAACTGGGGCCAGGTGCACATGGCCTCGATTAATGTTACCCGGAATAAAACCATGGTTTTGATACAAATTGGGTTTTATTCATTTAAACCTTAAACCCGATTTGTCCGGCGGAAAAAATCGGGTTTTTACCACCCTTGGAACATGCAAGGTATTTCAAAAAATGGAATGCCCACACTAGCTGGTGTTTCGTTTTCTGACATGCCCTGTGATATCCACCAGGTATCATATAGATTTTATGAAATCAAAAATTGTCAATTTTTACACTGTGTGTAACAGCAGTTTGGGTGTGTCTCACAACCCAGAATCAAGATCACCGGGGCAAACCGTTAACAAGCTTGCAAATTTTTACACCCAAGGCTTTTTATTTTTCCACAATATTTTTAATAGGTAATAGAGTTTTCCTTAAAGTCACCCTATCTTTGGGCATCCTTTCACCCCCTGTGCCCTCTTTGACTGAGGTCCGCAAAGTAATGAAATTTTATTAAATCTGGGTATGAAATGGTGAAAAATCAGTATTTAATGCACAAGGTTCGAGAGTAATTATAGTAGTCGTACAGGTGGGAGCAGCAAAAGTAGGAGTAGCAGCGCAATGGGTACTCCCGTTTGTTCCACACATATAGCGTTGAGAAGCAGTGGAGGCGCTCAGGAAAAGGGCAAGAGGGGCCCAAAACAGGATGGAACTCAGCTAATGTCCTTTTTTGAATCTCACCCGCTTTTGGACCAAACTCAGGGTTTTGGTGCTGTGTTTTCCTGACTTTACTGAAAACTTTAATGTGTCAGCCTTGGGGTTTTTCCAGATTCTTTGGAGAAAAAGCTTGCTTGTTTTTTGTTTTCATTATAGAAAAGGGTTAAAGTCTAGTGTTACAACAGCATCTTCACAACTTTCAATTCTCATTGGTGGGGTGTGGGGGGCCACCCATTCTTTTGGCTCTTCCTAGCAACCAGAAAAAAAAAGGGTGTTGTTAGTTCAATCCATTCTTCTGTTTGGTTGTACATCTTCTTCACATAATAAAGGACTACATGTAATTGAAATCCATGTAAGTGAGATGAAGGGGGGAATAGTTCATATCTATCTATTAAGGAAGGTTGTTTGTTTTGTATGTTTTGGTTTGTTTTGTTTATTTGTTGCATTAAGATCTTTGAAACTGTGGCAACCCTTACCTTGCTCTCTTCGTATCATTGAAAAGCCTTTGAAAAGTAAAGGTGCATTGAGGCAGTTTTGTAATGTTTAGACTTATTATGCAAGATTTTTTTTAATTAATTGAACATCTTTCTCATTAAAAAATTTATTAAAATCAAAACTGAAAATTTTAGTGAATGCTCTTGATCATGTTGGAAAGCCCCTTGTTGATGAGTGGGATTTTACAGCAGTGATTTCATAGTTTTTAGACCTAAGGTACAAAAGATAATGAATTTTGAGTAATCTTTGTCATTGAAAATTCAAATAAATTGCAAAAAACTGAGTTTGCATGGAGAAATGAGTTGAATGACGAGTTCACACTACTAGGGCCAATGGCATGGGGCACTTGCGAGTTAGGATTAGAGCAAAGTTTACACTAGTAGCCAACCCAGGGATTTAAAGCCAAGCTACTCTCCAGGAATGTGGGATTGGATTCAGACCATTAGATTAGGAAAACTCTATTATTCTCTTCTAACTTGCTACCTTGCAAGCCCAAGTCTTTTTGGGTGTGGGGCCAAACCCCTATTCTCTCGTCAAATGTGTGTGTGTGTGTGTGTGTGTGTGTGTGTACTGTGCTGATGTTGGGTGATCTCAATGGTTCTCCAATCTTTGTCTCTTGCATGATCTAGGTCAAGAAGGCATTGTTCAACATTCTCTCTAGTCTAATGAGCTAGGTGTGGACAATTAATTGTTATGCTCATGTTACAAAACACAAAACATCCATTGATTTCAACTTCATTGGGAGTTCCATCCATCCTGATCAATTCATACTACATGAATTTTTTCCCCTCAAGCTCAACTATATTATATATATATAAGGGATATGGAATGCAGCTTTAAATCTTTGTTTTGAGTTTTTTTTTTTTTTTTAAAATTAATGCTGTTTGCTGGCACATGCTATATAGAATATCTGAATTGTCCATGCTGTTCACAAGTATCCCGGAAAATAAGCCGTGATCTGCATGTGTTGACACTTCATAGAATGTTTTGTTCGAAAGGAGAGGTCATCGACTATGCCATGTGTGTTATGTTTGTGGGTAGCATGATGATGGACAACTTTATGCAAAAGTCCCTTCTTCTTCTTTTGTTTCTTTTTGAGATTCAGGATTTCTGCTGGTTCAATTTACATTGTCCAGATGGCCGAGAAGAGGATCCTGTATTTAGACTAGTGTGAGAAAAGGCTTCAGTCTCTATTATGTTAAGATGCTTTGTTTGTAGGAAAAACCAAACAGTTCTCAACCAAACAGTTCTCTGGAAGGGACCTTTGAGGATAAGGGTTCTTGCACTAGAAAACAAGACTGGAAGAATCATCATGTTCCAGGGTTTTGGATCTTTACTTTTGTACTCAAATATGTCAATGTTTTAAGCATGCCTTTTTTTTCTTTTTCTTTTTATCCCACATTAAAGTAAAGTCCCCTGAAATGCTCAAAATGTCATCGTCTATATAATTTGAGACCATTTTGTCAAAAAAATTGATTTGGGTTTCATCTTTCAGGCATCAATAAATTCACAAGCAGTTAACTACTGCTTGTGAATGTTAATTGGGGTTTTTGTGTTTTTTTAATAAAGATTAGGTTGATAAACATTCTATTTTCCTAGTTTAATTTTTGACCCTTAGTTCAAATCAAATTAAATAAAAAAAAGTGGATAACGTTTTTTGGCTCAAAATTTTGCCAAAATGAAAAAAATAAAAGGGAATTTTTGCCTTGATAATCTCATTTTTTCATGGAAAAATAGCCAATTTTCAATTTTTTTGGATCACATGTGGACTTTAATTTTAGTTTAATAAAAAACTTTAAAGCATGTTTTTCATGATGGAGGCAAGTTCTAAAATCCTATCATCATATAATGTTAAATATTTTTTGGGATGCTCGCCAATGACACCATATTAAAAATTTGAAAGAAATATCACTAGGATAGACACCACTGATTTTGTTGTTGGGCGAAAATTCACCAAAAGGTTACAAAAAATACTAAAAATGGCATATTTTGTCACATATTCCTTTTTAAAAAAATAAACATTCACCTAAAAGTGACAATTTTTGGGGGGGGGGCGGAAGGTGCCACCACATTTATGTGTATTGGCTTCAATTTTAAGAATTCCTTGAAATGATATCAACATTTAAACCAGAATCTGCCTAAAGATGTTCACCACCCTAACTCCATTAGGAAATTGAAAAAAAGAACACCAATAGACAATACAATTTGGATCAATGTTTCTTTTGCTGGTGAATTTTCATCAAACTTCAACCTAAAATATATGATTTTGACCTATACAAGGGATTTTTATTGGAAAAAATCGCCCAAAATCACCAACATTTGAAAAAATAAATTCCAGTCACTTGAATTTTATGATAAGTTTGAATAAGTAGCCAAAAATATAGAATGATTTATTGACATTGTTTTTTTGATACATTAGTTAATCCTTTTTTTTTTGGGACATATGACTAGTTTAAATTTGTAATTCTCACTTTTCTTTTTGATACCTATTATTTAGATATTGTGGACCTATTATTTTAGGTTTAGTCTTGTTGTCTTTCTAACTGATATGCTCTTATTTCTTTGCTACCATTATCATGTTTTTTATTACAAGCTACAAAATTATTTTCAATAAAATGTATCAAAATTGTAATGTTTCTTGTGATTGTTCATGGCTTGAGATATAACAATAATTGGAGTAGAAAAGTTCCATCTACAAGTTGTTAAACCAAAAAGCTCCATAGATTATGGGTTCACACACTTAATAAACTAGATATTACAATAGTTTTTGGGGGGGAAGTTTTCAAATGTTCAACAAAAGTTACTAACAAGATGAATGAGAACATGGACATTGGCATGTAGTAACAAGTGTTACTACAAGAGAGAAAGAGAGTTGTAATGTAATGAATCTAGAGAAATTCACAAAAGAAAATTTCTCCTTATGTAAATTTTAGACGACTTTTTTTTTTGTGCAATGTTACCTTGTGTGTTGTGACAATTCCAAAATTGTGGAGTAATTGGTAGTTGTGCATGAGTAGAATGCAATAGAAAACATTCATGTACTACAAAACAAAATGCAAAAAAATGAGAATGTTGTTATTTGCATTTCTAAAATAGAAATGATTTCAAAGCAATTGAGTGATCTAGGTGAGAAAATGCTTAAATTTATCCAACATGGCAAAAATCATTCGTACATTACCTCCAAGTTATGAAAATGTGTGTGATGCTTGGGATAACACACCTACATCAAAGAAAAATTTGAATAATTTAGATGCAAAGTTATTAAAAAAAGGAGGCATTGAAGAAAGCACAAGAGGTTCTAAATGGCAACATTGACACAATTTTTTTTGGAAGGCATGTTAATGGCAAGATGTACCCACAAGTAATAAGAGCAATATTACAAAAGAACGAAAGAAGGAGTGAGCAACGTACATTGTTGATTTAAAAAAGAATATGCAATGCAACAAGTGTCATGAGATTGGACATTAGGAGCATGAGTGTGCTCAACCAAAAAGGAAGAAGGATAAAGAAAAGGAGCTTGATAGCAAGGGGAAGCCAACAACAAATGTTGTTGAAACTATCAATATCAACAATGTGAAAATAAATTGATGTTTAGATGCCCATAAATCTTTTCAAGGAGCATGAAGTAGATTATATTGATTTGAGGAAGTGCCATTAGATAGGGCATGGAGATTGTGGGCCAATAGATGTCATGTGATAGGGCACTTAAAATTGGTTTGTGCTCAATTGAAGGAAAGGAAGAATGAAAAGGACCACGGCCCTAATGGCAAGGGGATGTTTGTTACAAATGTATTGAACCATATTGTGTTGCAAACAGTGTTGATTTGAAGGATACACATTACAATAGTTGCCATTAAACAAACATTATATGCAAGGGATGTTTGCAACAAATGATGTTATTGAAATCATCAAGTTCAACAACATGAGAGTGAGCGATGCTTACATGGTAGATTAGATTTGCATAGTTAGATGAAAAAACATGGTTTTTTGACACTGGAACAAATGAACACATGGCCAACAAAAAACATTGATTCAAACATTTTTTAAAAATTGATTATCATAGGTGGGGTGTACAAGTAGCCAATGATGTTGTGATTTGGGTAAAAGGGATCAGTGACGTTGAGATTCTAACAATGGGAAAGACAAGTTGGAAACATGGAATCATACATGATGTCTTGTATGTTCTTAATTTAATGAAGAATCTTTTCTCCTTGGCTAAGAGTGGGGATAAAAGAATGACAAACCTACAACAAAACAAAATGTAAACTTTATCTTAATGGAGAAGAAGGTTTTGTCATGGCAAGGTTGAGGCATGAAAATCTATGGAAGATGCAGATAACAGTGATTGTGCTTAGAACACAAGCAAACATGGGGCCACACTTCAAATGTGGCATAATCCTCTTGCACACATGAATTGCAAAACAAGAACCAAAACAGAAATTTTCAACATTTCTGAAAATAATGTAATTAATGTCAAACTAGCCCATGTACCAGGGTAGTAGCGAACTTTGTTCAAATGCTTTACTTGTGTCAAACAAATACCATTGAAGTTTAACAAAATAAAATAAAATAAAATGGAGCAAGTTAAACAAAGTCGAAAAACTCCAGAGTCAGGCCAACACTTCAGTCTTGTCAGAATTCATTCCATTGTCCCAACTTTCCTACAATAATTCATTCATTGTGCCATGTACACATACATAGTTCGAGCTGGATCATAAACTGAAACACATTCAAAAAAAATTGAACAAGGGGTGTGTCAATTACACTGGGGCCATTGCCATTTACATTAAAAAGTACCTTAAGGCAAGAGAAGAATTATGGAAACTCAAATATTTCACCATGCAAAAATATACCTAAAACTGGAAATCCTCTAAAAGAAATCAAAATCCTTCAAGATATTATAACTCTATAACTAATCTCAAGTTTCAACACAAGCCAAAATATCATGTTTCAAAAATCCTCATATAAAAATAGACCTATTGTTATTACCTAGGGGCCAAAATCCCTTAAGCTACTATACACTATAATGAATCTAAACACAATATCCTTGCTTGGTAGTAGGCAAGGCCAACAAAACTTTCCTGTTGGGCAGGTACCCAGTCTGGTGGGTTAGAACTGCTGGCTCCAATTCCAGTTAGTAAAAATCTAACTGGAACCAGGTCTGATTTTTGGAACCAGTTCAGAACCCAAACTGGAACTGGATTATTTTTAGGGTTTAGGGTTCTTTTAAGAACCAGAACTAAAGGTTCTTTGTAAAAGTAAAGAACTGCCCAACATTGGTAGAATTTGCTCTTCTTACCTACTTCTCAGTAGTGGAATAAATGGTGCAAGCTTGGCACATTTCTGCATCATAACATGTTATGGCAAGGGTGTCAACAAAACTTATAAGCTTTATTGTCGACAATCAAATCTTACAAAGAAGACCACTATGATATTTAAAATTTTGAATCCAGAATTGTACAATGTTCTTATAGAAACATACTGAATCATTTGGGTAGCAGAAATATCGTAGAATAAAATTTGCAGCAATCAGTTGACAGGATCACTTTTCCCACGTTATTACCTCCAATAAGGAGAGAGAAGGTGGAGAAAGTGCAATGACAAGTTTTCATAGAAGGAGAGATACAATTAAGGTAGATCAGCAGAACAGAAATTACAAGGGATGGGCACAAACCTTATTGCCAAGTTTGCTCAAAATGAGCAGCAGCCAATGAAAGTCATGCGGTTGCCCCCATAATGCATCAAGATCAAAAGACTTAACCCTTGAAAAAGACAAAATCCACAAAGACAAATCCACAACTGTCAGCTTGGCCATAGAGATTGTTTCACCCAGTGGTAGTTTCCTCAATGCCCATAAGTGGCCAAGAAATAGGCTCTTCTCTTGGATTCCTTCATCCTTGCTTTCATTTCTATAAACACTGGAAGACTAATCATTAGAAGGGTGTTAATGAAGTATAAACCTTCAACACTACAATGATGATTTATCATTGAATTTGCATGACAACTGCTGTCATCTCCTCCTTGCAATTGAGTCTCGAGCTCTCTGATACCATCCACAAAACCATCAGACTCCAATTGCAATTGATTCTCAATAGGTATTATACCATTGACAAAAAGCATTAGTCATTCTATCATGTACTTGCACTGAAACCTGAAATCCTTCACCAATTGGACTTCCCTTCATTTTGCATAGTGATCAAATGGACAACATGTTGACTGCATGGATTGCCCATCATCAATCTTAGTACCTATCACAACAATTATCCTTGTTTTTCAAAGCACATTGTCACATCTGCAGATGTTAGGATATTGGTTGCCCAGGATATGAGGAACCAAATGGAGCTTAATATGCCATGTAGCATATTGAGAGTTGAAGAAGTTGGGTTCGATGTGCTTTCAACTTATTCACCATTAAGGAAATCACCAAGCATTTTGCATTCCACCCACATGACATGCCTAGTCTAGAAAGCACCACAGCACCATAGTCAAGTTCGTATTAATGTTTGCAAAAGTAAACTTTCGATCAGTAGTCTGCCCCAATTTTATACAACATCAACATTACATGTATTGTTGTCTGAGCACTCAAAAGCTCTCGCCAGTAATAGGTCTTCTACATTTGTGACATCTTGAAGGCAAGCTCTGATGATGCCATGTCCCTGAAGGCAACCTCTGCTGTTGCCATGTCCCTTTCACTACTGCAAACAGCTCTGTATTTCAATACATCTGCAAAAGCCCAACATACCTCAGCAAACCACATAAACTCTCAAGAACAAAAGAAGTCAATTAGCCAGACCTGCATGAAACAAGCACAAGTAACCATGATACCCCTACTCAAGGAAAGAAAACCCATCATAACAACAAACAATGTGGTGGTGCAAGAAGGCAACACAACAAGAAGACAACATGGGTGAAAGAAGTACTGCAACAGCTTTGAATTGTCAAGGCATTGATCAAGAATAGGGAGAAGGGCATCAGAGATGGCAGCAGAAAATTTAGCTCAAAAACGTGTGGAGCGTGAACCCTGTTGCCTTCTGTCCTTCATGGAGCTTCAGCTTGTCAAGCACACAGTGGCAGATGAAGAAACTCCCCATGATCTCAAATACAGCAATGCAATTGTCCTTTCCATTTGGATGTCTGGATGTGTGGGAAGAGGTTGTGGCAGATCTACTGTAGAACAGATCCTGGCCTCGGGTATGAGAGCGGACACAATGCACATGAAGTGGATGAAACGCGGTTTCGTGATGAATCATCATCGGAAAGTGAAAGAGAGAAGAAAGAATGCAAAGGAATGCAACCGACCAAAACCGAACGCGGCAATTTTTCTTTCTGAGCTTTGATGGCAGCGAGAAATTTATGACCCAATTTCGCAGTTTCTTTGCACCATCGATGCACGCTCTCTCAAGTTGTTGATGTAAATTCCGTTTCTGGGTTGCCGTTTTTTTCAGCTCTTCTTTTCCCGGATTTCAAGTCTTCAGGAGCATCACGTTTCGTGTGCTTGACGATTCCAGGCAGGTGGATCGATCGTCGACTCTCTCCAACATTTCTTCTGTGAGTTGCACCAACTCTCTATCTCTCTCTCTCTCTCTCTCTCTCTCTCTCTCTGGTTTTCGCACCCAATTTAAGACTTGTGGAGCTCAGATCGGGAATGCCGTTGGATTGTCTTTTGGATTGTTCTTTGTCTTGATCCGAACAGTGTTCCGATCTTGGTCTTCTGGTCTTCACAAGGTGTTGGGGCTGTGAGATGGTACTGTGAGACGATGTCACTTCTCAGCTGTCCAGTTGAGTTTTGGAGTCAGGAGTCTCTCTCTTTGGCGATGTTTTTAGGGCACAACAGGGTTCACGAAGAAAGAGGTTGTGATCACTGCAAGTTACAAGAGCTCAGCTCAGCTCAGCTTGTCCCGCTCACATGATTCTAGTTACAGGCATCTGTAGATCCACCATTTTCAGCTCAGAGACAAGCACTCTCTCTGTTACTTTGTTTGCAATTTTCTTACCATTCTCAAAGAGGATAGTTTCCACCAATGATAGATATCCTTGCTTGGTCTTGTTCGTGATCGAAACCGATCAGTCTGTTCTAGCAGCACATTCTTCAGTACATCTTGAAGGAAGCTGTGAGCTCAATGCAGGAGTCTGTTCAACTCCAGTCTTGCTTCATCTGAGCCCACAAATTGGTATCTCCTGTTGCTTCGGTCCAGAGAATCCATGGTTGTTTTTCCTAATCCAGCCATGTGCAGTTCTCTTCTGTTCAATAGCTTGAATGGGTCCTTTTATGGGAAACCCTATATCAATCCTGTAATGTAAGCTACTAATCTATTCACCTTTGTGTTCAAATGTGGCAAAGTTTCTTTGTGTATGGGATTCATGATCTGTGAGGAGCTTTGTGTACTGTTTTGTAGAAGAAAGTGGCAGTAGCTCTTTGCTGAATTTTCCTGCCAGTTGGATGCAATGCTCCACATGATGCATCATCACCTTCATGGAAGACGGGATGAGGATGAGAAGGTGGAAGACTTTACACCCCAACCATTTCCATTGATTCAAGAGACTGTGGCTCCAAACCCAACAAGACTATGGGGCCATCGGATTTGCAAGTCACCGTTTCCAACAAACACACCCTGGCTCAATTTCGTGCTCAACGATGGGAATTGCCATGAGAATTTTCACCCTTTCTTAGTTAAGTCTGACAAGGGATCGCTCACCATTTGCTATCCAGGGAAAGCTTCACAAAGAGCATTCATTTATCAGCCTTTTGTTGCAGATCTGTCACTCAGGTTGCAGGAAGGATGTGAAACTCATGTTGTTTCAGCATTTGATGACTTAAGTGTAACCCTTGACTTTGGACAGCGCATGACAGTTCCTTTAGTGAAGGGAAGCCCATACATTACTGTCATCTGTCATTATGGAACACCTGTATTCTCCACCATTCATGCGGTTTTGGATTTTTGGTCCAATTCTGAGAAAACCAAGCACAGGATCAAGCTCAATAATGGGCAGGTTTGGGTCATCTATTCTTCAGCTCCTTTGGAGCTTTCAAGAGAGCTGGCAGCAACAGCAGAATTCCAGGGGGTGCTGAGGATGACAACAATTCCTGGTGATAATAGAGAAACAGAGAGTGTTCTTGATCGGTTCAGTACATGTTTTCCTACAGGCGGCACTATGGAGTTTTTGAAGCCGCCACAAGTAAAATACACTTGGAAGACAGCAGGATGGGGTGAACTACTCATGGTTTGTCTGCCACTTCATCAAGGGATTATGTCACACCATTACGATAATCCATTGAAAACAATTCCCATACTCCAGTTTCAGAGTCTTGATGGTGATCTTAAAGGCGTATTGGGAGACACTTGGGTGTTATGTGCCAGCCCTATACCGGTCCATTGGTACTCTTCAACAGGGATTGGAGATCCAGAAGCTCGTGCCCATCTTAAGGAAACCCTAAAACTTGACGTTGCTGCATTGAACACAATAACCAATCCATCAACCTATTTTCATGGAAAAGCTCTGGCTCGTGCTGCTCGATTGGCACTTATTGCTGAAGAGCTTCAGCTTGTGCAAACTGTATATGAGGTGCAAGAGTTTCTTCATAAGTCCCTTACTCCATGGTTTGATGGAACTTTTCCTGGTAATGCAATTTTGTATGACCAGAAGTGGGGTGGTCTGATCAGTCGGAATGGATCAAGAGATATCGGTGCAGACTTTGGTCTTGGGAACTACAATGACCATCACTACCATATGGGGTACTTTGTTTATGCAGGTATATTTACATGAATTGGAGAAGCATCATTCTTCTTCTTTTCCATCTCTGGATAGTCATTACTAACTTGTGATTTGGTTGTTTTCTAGTTCTATGGTATTCCAGGCAGAATTTACTCCTGACTATGTAAGTGTATTTGGAGTTTAGGGTTTATTATAGCTGGTACACAGTCACAGGATCATGGCTCAGATTTGTCAGACTAATGCCATTGCAATTGAACAATGGACATTCTTGATGTAGTGAAAGCTCATGTGTCTTCCAGCCTCAGCTTGGTGTCCTCCTTCTGCCCTCCTCTTCTTCTGGTCAAATTTTGCATCTCTCTTCTTGTCATTTTTCTCCCCACTGCCTGTTTGATTCCGCTGCTTCTCTTCTTTTCCTTTGACCTCCTGGTGACATTGTGTGTGGTTTTTCACATTATTCCTGCCACTAAATGCATAATTCAATGTGATTTTCCCAACTGTTTTTCTGTTTGCAGGTGCAGTATTAGCCAAGTTGGATCCTCAATGGGGCCAACAATACAAGCCCCATTTATACGCCCTCATTGCCGACTACATGAGTTTGAATGGCAGCAAGTTTTTCCCACGTCTGCGATGCTTTGATGCCTTTGTGCTACACTCATGGGCAGGTGGACTGGTGGAATTTGCGGATGGGCGGAATCAAGAATCAACTAGTGAGGCAATCCATGCGTATTATGCAGCAGCTTTAGCTGGCCTAGCATACAAGGACCGGTCGCTGGTTGACACTGGACTGACACTTGCAGCTCTTGAGAGTCATTCTGCCCAATCCCTTTGGCACATTCCACGTGGAAGTGTCTTGTATGATCCTGAATTTGTTGATGAGAATCGTGTGGTTTCTGTTTTGTGGTCAACGAAGCGGGATAGTGGACTTTGGTTTGCAGGTGCTGAACGAAGAGATTGTCGGCTTGGAATTCAAGTTCTTCCCATCACACCTGTTACTGAATTCATCTTCACTGACAAGCATTTTGCTAGAGAGCTTGTCAACTGGGCAATGCCCTCGCTCACAAGGAGTGATGTCACAGATGGATGGCGAGGGTTTGTGTATGCACTCCAAGCAATATATGAGCCTCAAGAAGCCCTTTCCAAGATTCTTAGACTCAATGAGCATGATGATGGAAATTCTCTCTCCAATTTGCTATGGTGGATCTACACACGCTAGGCATTTCTCAAAGTGTGTTTTGCAAAGAGAACCTTGTAGCTGTCTTGCAATGGTTACTCCTGGTATCACAGGGTTGTCAAAGTGCTGCCTCTTGCGTGGGCAGCCTGCCTTATCGTATATAGTATTTCATATTTGACATTAGTGTACAGGCTTCCACCATGGAGAATCAGATTCTCTTGTCGTTGCTTGAATACTTCCTGTTTGTAGCAGCAGTCTGGGTCATGTGAATGCTCTATGGCTTCACCCAGCACTTTGGAATGGCTTACTGTAAATTTTGCCTCTTCGTATCATCATTGTGGACTCTTTGAGTGGCACAATGGGTTCAAAGTAAATCAGACAGTATTTTACCTGTATCTACCCATATGGCTGTGATGGCACAGACCCAACCAACACTCCAAGCAAGTGATGACATGCGATAAACTTAGAACAAGAGAGCATTTCTGTAGTGTCTGAAGCTGCTTTGCTGTAGAGAAGTATACACTACAGCAAAGTATGCTCTAGAACTTATGACTCTTTCAAAGATAAGTGAGATGCATAACAGGAATTTAGTGCTCTCGTATCTTGGTGTTTTGAAAGATGGACAAGTATTCAGGCTTACAATGTGTAGTTAAGATTTTGTAATCAGGAGAGGAGATCAATTCAGTACATTGATCATGGGTTCAACTTCATGTAATGTTTGTATGCTCCGTTTCAGTATTCCAAAATTGCACCCTTTCTGAACTCAGTTCAAGAACTCTGTTTAACTCTGAGGGGCTGTGAATTTGATTGAAGAATGGAAACATCCATCTTGGGTGCAATTGGTATGCTGCAGTTCCTGTGTTTTTTTATTTATTACAAAGTCTGCAAAGAAACACAAAGTTAGCATGTAGTATGCAGATGTATGAAGAATGTCAGGTTTCAAAACTGGGATAAAGAAAACAAGACTTTTCGAATTGTGGTTGGCACTTTTTGCATCTTCATTGCACTGGGAAATATGCTGCCCAAGAGAGCAAAGAGTGAATGAGGTCCCCAATAATTTGAAGGATGTTCAACATGTCACCAAGTTTGCTTCTGGTTTGGAGGATTTTGTTAAGAGATTACAACGATCAATGATTTGTAATAGTAGTGACACTCAAATACCAGTCTTGTGGAGTTTGGGGCATGGGTGTTACAGGAAAGGCACTTCTTTCTCAAATGCCCGCAATGGTCATGAAGTGTGCCAACATTTGGAAGGAGTTGTGATGATTCAGCTCATGGTGAGCCAAAACTCCCAAGATCACAAGACTCCTGTATGATAGTGTTTTTGTACATAGTTGGATCTTCATCCTATGAACTTTGTGTGTTTGTTCTAAATGAGTTGATAGCCTTTGTACATTGCATTACAAAGAGGTTTCAAGGAAGTGGGTGCTCTTGTTGTAAATGATGTTTGGGGAGAGAGAGTTTTGTCACAACGGCCAATGGAGTGGGTCACTTTAGTGGTTCTCTTTCAAAAGAGAACCATTGGAAGTTCTTTCATGGGCATGCATTTCCTGGGGGATTGTCAATAGTTCTTAATGATCTTAAGGAAGTGTTTGTGTTGCTTGTTAAGTGGTAAGGTAAAGCCCTCGGCCATAGGCTTTATTGTGTGTAAAGACCTAGGTGGAATTCTTATTTTTAGAAGGTTTTTCTCACGAGACTTGACAAATACTTGTTGGGTATCATGGGAATTTTTTTAAAAGGAGGGTGGGCACTTTGGAAAAACAAAACAACTTGTAGAGTTTTTCAAAATGCCCACCCTTTGTAGGGGAAAAATTATAGGCAATACCATGTCCTCCAACTAAACTACAAAAATCCACCCAAGTCTTTACAAAGTGTAAAGGATTTCATTAGGCTCTCAAGTTCAATTTGTGAATCACTTGTTTGGAAGACCATGCATATATAAACGATGGAAGTTCCAATCGATTTTTTATTGGAATCACACATGTTCCCAAATCATTGAAATTTAGACAAATTGTTTAATCATCTCAAGTTTAGCTATGACATATCAAGTAATGATGATCCTTGATTGAATACATGTTTTGCATATTTTGCAACATACTCTAAAAGTATACTAGTGGATGTAGGAAAATTGATTAATTTGTGGAATGCCAAAATTGGTGCCAAGAATTGTGGGGATGTTTTCACAAAAACTTTTGGTAAGCATCTTACACATTATCTATATCTATGACTATTGGTATGATGTTTATTTATTGAATTAGACAAAACAAAAGGATGCCATTCACTAAAAGTTCATGATGTCATGAGAGATACAATGTTTCAATTTATATAGCACGAAAGACCTTCAAGTCGTCTTTATTCATGTAGAAAGGGTTGGAGGAATTCTCTCTGGAATGGAACACAAGGGTGTCTTTTAAGCAAACAAACTTTCACTCTAGATAATGACTTGGTCCAACACATGATGGTGGGATGTTCTTTACACTCAATTTGGAGATAATTATTTTTCATGAAAGTTGTGAATTCAAGTTCATGCCAAAATAATTGTGAAAGTACTCAAAATGTCAAGGTCTTGGATTTTTTTTGATTGTGCATACTTAAAATCATTGTTGAAGGAGGTTGGTAATCTTAAACGATTGATTTTCTTCAATTTCTATGAATGTGTGCATCTAAAATCTTTGCTTAAAATGCTTAAGATTAAAAACCAATTGATCTATCTCAACCTTGGCACATGTTGTGAGGAAATCAAGGAAGTTGCTTACGCAAGATTTTCATGAGGTCCTAATTAAGGGAAGTCATTGAAATTGTAAATTAGCACAAAGGTGCTTTTAAAAATTTATCTTGTTCAAGAACATTATTGTGTGGTAGCATTTTATTGATAATGATACTTGGCTATTCCAATGCTACATTCCTAATTTTTTAGTAGTTTGATGAAGACTTGAAAAGAACATTAAAAAATGGGAGTAGGTTAATTATCATCACAAAATGTTACCATGCAACAATTTTTGAAGAAGATACTTATAATTAGTTTTCAATTTTAAATGTCCCATCTATGTACCCTAGGTATTCAATTCTTCATTATGAATGGTCACTATACAAGGACATGTGGTCATGTGTTTCATTTTGGTTGTATGATTCCTTGGCTAGATATTATTAAAATAGATTTGAGGAAGTTGAAGGTGGTGAAGTTGATGAAAATGGTTGAGAAGTGGACAAATGGAAGTTGAACATAATAACTACATGAAAGAAGAAAATGGTTTGAAAAATGGATTTTTAAAAGTTGAAAAAAAGATGATGAAGATGTTAATAAAACCGTAAGCAAGATAATGAATTTAGGGGAGTTGACTAGACAAACACATTCACATTCAAAGGAACCAAAGGGTTTGCTTTAACCAAGGACCAAATGGTCATTTTGCCCAAAACCAAAAAAAATTATTCAATGTTTTTTTAATGATCTTTTTATAAAAAAGAATTGCAACTTAGTCTTAACTATGTTTAACATTGCCTTAATGCTTCACGAGTTGTGATTAGGAATGAATATTGATTTTCAAAATGTGCATGTTTTATGTGTGCTTGCAAAGTGATTGAATTGTATTATAATACATTTTCAATATCATGGTTCCCTCTCTTATGTCATAAGCTAGAACTTTATGTATACATCATGGGCAACATTCATAGTAAAAACAAACATGAAAATTGCAAAAAACATATAAATTGTCTACTTGAAATGCCAAACTTTGACGAATTTACTACTTTTGGATGCCAAAATTTTTCCAACTAAGTCAATTTTTTACGGCACATAAATTACATATCGAATTGCTTATTTTTTTCCCCTTCACAATGATTAAGGTTTGAGGATTGTAAATGTGATGTTTTGAATGAAATAGTTGTGAGTAGATCTTGAAGAACAAGGTTTGCAAAGGGGAGTCACAAAAAAAAGGGCTATAGAGATATAAATTGAAAAAATAAATCTTAGATGTCGAAATAAAAATTTAACAAGAGTTAAAAATACAATTTTATCAAGTGGAAACAACTAAATCCATTGTTGAAATAAAAGGTGAAAATAGTAGTAACCTTGAGTTGGGGTTGATAATATTGACAAAAGAACCATACAATGAACAACAAGGACATGCATGGACAATAACATCAAGGAAGAGAAAACTACAAAGAATTGCATATATATATATTGCCAAATTTTCATAAATTATTTTTATTGACAAAATCAATTTTGAAAAATAAAAAATTATTTGGCCCCAAAGTGTTGAACCTAAAAAAGTACTATGGTATATATACCCCATTCATGTTGTGAAATTTGGAGAAGTGAAAAAATGCAATTTAAATTGATGAAATCTATAAGGAAAAATTAGCTTCAAGTTAAGGGCACCTAAGGAAGGCATACATCAATTGAATTTTTGATTCAATTATATAACACTATGAAGATCATAACATAATTTGTAATGTTATTAAAAGCATGTATAAAAGGATTTTTGTTGTTTATGTTTCATATTAGCTTTTTTCTAGAACTTGTGTATTATTCATTGAATTAACTATGTATAGAAGGGTGCAAATAGGATAGGAGGAGCAACCCTACCCATTGAAGTGATTATTTAAAAAGTAATGGGTTTTTTTGCCAAGATGATGTGCCAAATTAAAATTGGTTACAAAAGGTGACAGATTAAAAATTCATAATTTTTACAATGGCTAAAAATATTCATGATTAAAAAATGTTAAATTGTATTATTTTGTAAAGTTGTGAATAATTATAATACATGATTATGTCAATTTGAAAGCATTTCAAGTCATTTTTTAAATGGGAAAAACACCAAAAGCATTTATTATATTGTTTTAGATTTTGAGTACTATATATTCATCATATTCATTTCAAACTAGTGTAACATGTGTTGTTGGCCCACGTGTGAATTGGTTACCCAAATATATAATTTTTCCTTCCAAAACCATTTTTTAGGTAATTTAATTGAATTTACAATGACAAATAGTACTCAAAATTAAATACCTCCCATACCTTAGGTCTCAAAATTTCCAAATAACCTTCATTAAATCCTACTAATTGATGGCTTTCCAATAATGCCATAAGTATGCCCAAATTCCCTTATAGTTATTAATTTTGATTAAATGATTTTCCAATGAAAAAATGTTCAATATTCCATTGTTTTCCAACTGTAGGTTGAAACATTATGAAACTAACTTGGTGCACCCCTAGTCATCAAGTGCTTTCCAATGGTACCAAGAGTTTGACAAGAGGTGTCAGGGTTTGGGAGAGTAACCTTCTTTCATAAATAGATTGTTCTACATGTTTTCATAATATATTTAAAATGTTGTCATCTAAACATGTTACAGATTTACAACATTAGTATTTTTTGACATTAGAGCATGAACAACAAAACACTACTTACAATTGTTGTGGCTTTAATGAGTGTGAATGCACTCAAAATTAGTTCTTATTTCTTGGACATAGGTTGGGAAACATTTTTATCCACTATTTTTTCATTTACGTAGGAACACATTGTGATAAAAAATGTCAAATAAATATTTCAAATGTAGTTGTTGTTGGTGACCACAACAATGATTATACACCTTAATTTCCATTCTAGACTTTAAAATCCCTCCATTTTTCTTTGAACATATTTTAACTTTATGAAATTTGAGTTTATAGGAAATCATTACTTCCAAATCATTGGGTATACAATATTAATTGGGTGCAAGCATGTTATTATGAGTAAATGGTGCCCATAAGTGATTACTTAATTTGAAATATTCTTAAAATATTTTTTAAATAATATTTAAATTTTAAAAATTATTCTAAAAAAATCATAATATTATTATGTTAAGGTTTATATTTAAAAATTCCAAACATATCATTTTCAAATCTTTTGAAGAATTGTAACTAGTGTTTTTCTGCTTAAAAATTGCTTAAGACACTTACTACAATTTTTTTTATAATGTTTTTTTTTATTATTCATTAGATTGATTTCGAATTTATTCACATTTTTCCTTGATATATTATGTATGTTACAATATAAGTAAATCCAATAATTTCAATATCAATTTAAATTACTACTTTGAAATATGGAGTATTGAATAGTGGTTACAAATGCTTAAATGGTTCCTATTGACGTGTTTTGCACCAATTCATATTAATTTATAAGATTTGATCAATCAATAATTCTAGAGATGAGGATAAATTGAATGGATGGTATGCATGTATGATGTGAAGAGTAAACATTCTTGAAGGTGTCATGGTTAATGCAAAAATTGATGGCAACAAACCTATTTTCAGCTCCACCCATTGTTGTCCCAAGTTACACACCACAAAAATATATTACAATCCATTGTGGCAATGACAATAGACCTTATTTCCAATATTTCAAACTAGTTTACATTGTTTTGAAGTGTTCACTGTAAGAAGAGATTATAGTCATGAGTGGCAAATTAGGTTTCATTATATTAAACAATCTTACACATATTTTGTTTTTTCACCTACAACCAATCATAGGAATTTCATTTTTAGTTTAGATTGCAAATTACATCTTGGTTGAATGCATTTGTGCAATTTCAATTAGATTTGTATTGATTTTATGTTGTCCTTCTCTAAAACATTTATGTGAATTTAAACTATAATTTGTTATGCAAACCCATATGAATTCAATAAAAAAAATTTGCCGTTTTGTTGCAGAAGGATTTGTTTCATTTCAACACACCTAAATTTTACAAGGAAATGAGGCTTTGTAAAATTTCTTTCAAACATAAAAACATTAAGGTATCAAGAATCAAAATGCTTGTTCACAACCTATAGGTTGCACTATATCCCAACAATAGATTACAATACCTTCACATGTACCTACACTATCTTGATTGCAACATCTTGTGTTTGACATCCAACAACTCTCATTACACAACAACTATCATGCTTGAAGAACTTTCATTACACTAAGTCTCATGCTCAAAAGAACTAGGGTCAGTGTAAACATCACATGCATTTTGTCAAAAGTTGTGAAAAGTTAGGATGGAGACCTAAGTTGCTACCCTAATTGTAAATTGTTGACATGTTAGACCACATAATAGTTCAATTAATTTTTTGCAATTTCCAAGAATCATCTTTTTCCATTTTTATTCTATACCACCATGTTATACACTTTATTAAACATGTTTAAAGAAGATTTTTTCTCAAAACATTAATTTAAATAGGTTTATGGACTTTAAGAATTTTTGTCATTATGAAGTTTTTGTTTAAATTGTTAGAAAAAAAACGAGGACCTTATCGTACTTGATTTTCTCATCTTAATTGATAAAATATTTGAATGAGTGGTGGTTCAAAGTTGTAGGCATGTTCTCCAACTCCACTAATAGAAAAAAATTCATAACAATTATGTTTTTGACTATGACATTGGATGTACCTCACATTGTAAAGTCCACCATTTAGTGAACATTGGTTTTTTTGATAATTAGTTTTTAAAGAGTTGGTTTCAGTTTTTCATCTATTTTTTGCTAAATTCCTCAAGTGAATTTGAGCTATATACAACAATATGAGACTAACCCAAATAAAACTAGCATTACAACTTCCATAAAAGTCCATTGTGCAATTACCCTACAATTATTACATTTTTTTTTGTGTTTCGGGATATAAACATGATGCATCATATTGTGCCAAAATTTAATAATGTTTCCACTTGGGTTTTTTAGTCTAATATTGGCCAAGTGTGGGTGATGGGCACCTTTATGATGCAAACAAGTAATCTTGAGCATTCAAAGCAATGTTATGAGTGTTTAACAAAAGGAGGTGCCATCATGAGGTTGCTACATCTGATCCAAACCACCAATTTTTTCCCACCACATGAATGAATACTAAAGCATGCACTTTCCATCCTTATGAATTTTGCAAGGTTTCCTAACCTAGCTTTATGCATTATAAACACGTCAAATGCCATAATGATCATTGCCAAACAATTTGAACATAATTGAGAGCTTTATTTAGGGGAATATTGAAGGTGTGTGCTTTCAAATGCTTTCAAAATTATAGAAATAAATAGATGTTTTCAAAGGCTATGAAAGTAGTACAACATCTTTGCTTTAACCTAAGGTGTACATAGAGATAAACATAGTGGATATAGTGACATAGTGGATGGTGTGAATGCACATTGTACAACAATGGGTATTCTTGGGTTGTCATGGTTAGTGTAGGGAGTTGATAAATGGACACATAAGTTTTTAAAAGCTTCACTTGTCCATTCATTGTTGTCTTTAACTATGCATCAAAAGGATAAATCATAGTCTAAAGTGGCAAATTATTTAGGTTTTATTTTTTAAAAACATAATAGTAAAATGCATGCAAATGTTTTTTTTAATGCCCATTGGTAATCATAAGATCCTCATTTGGAAGTAAGATTGAAAATTTTATATATTAATTAATTACCATTATGTAATTATGTATGAACCTATAAATTATGTGTCTTTAACCTCTAAGATGTGTATGTTTGAATTGGAGTTTGTTATACTAACAACCACGATCCACCATGCACAATAGGTATCTTTCTACCATTTGATTGGTAGGAAAATACCTAAACTCAACATGCTTTCATACTATCAATGAATGAGCACATTTTAATTTCCTACCATTTAATCCACTTTTCATGTTTTTCAACCTATCCTTCAAAGTCTTAAATTAAGCTTCTTTAATGACATTTGTGATTTGATTTCACATGTGGTATGTTATAGACATATGCACATTGCATGAAGGTTTTTGGCATTTCATTTACATATGAAAGTAATCAATGAATGTCGCAACATGAAAAACACTTTGACCCAAAAAAAATTTAATGTGCACAAAAGTTTTGTTAAACATATAAAAAATAAGCCTACACATAAGTCTAACAATACATACAAAATGAAAATGAAGAAGGACATGAAATATGCAAATGAGATTATTATTTGTAACATGAAATGTTACTAATAAAAATATGTTGCAAGGTCACACTTCCATTAATGTTGAACAAATTAAAATTAAAAGGTGCAATTTTTTTTATTAGTAATTTTTTTGGGGTATTAATTGAAAGTTCCATAATGGTTCAAGAAAAATCAATCCTCAATAACTATTCAACTAGATTTGAAAAAGTGAATTTGGATGACAACACATTGCAAAGAATGTTTGCATTAGGCCCTATTGTTGACATTAAAATAAACATAATTTTCTTTAACCAAGGGGTGATGAACCAAAATATGTATGGGCTTTACAAGGCATCATAAAACGATCCACATTTAACTTGTGCATTGGTTTGGTGCTTGTTGTAATCAACATATGAAAAAATACATGCAACATAATTTGGTACTAGACATATGCAAAAGTATGTGTACCACAATTTAAACATATAAAAAAGGAGCACAATTTAATACACTTGTACATGTTAGCAACTTGTGAGCCTCAACCCCATTAAAAGGAAGGGACAAGAAACAAAGCTAATAAGTAGATAGATGCAAAATTAATGAAAAACTTAGTCATGAAGGAGGAGGCAAATAAGTAGAAATATGACATGCTTTGATAGACTATGGGTTGGCAACAACATGAACACAAAAAAAATGCATGCCTACAACACAATTTGGTAGAATTTTTGTTTTCATTGCTCGAGGGTTTCAATAGTGTGAAGGACAAGAAAGAAAATTGGCCATGAAGTAGACAAATGGGAAAGTGAGTGATTCATGAAGAATAAATCATGAAGCACACAAATAAGAAAGTACATACAACATGATTGGTGGACTTGTTTTTAATATGAATTATTGAACATTAACTTTGTTGAGAGGATGGAACAAAGGATGGAGGAGAGGATTAGCTCAAAACAATTGAGGAATTGATCATAAAGTTATGAAGCAAATATATACAAAAGTATCGCAACATGCTAATATTTGAACATTTCTAGATTTTTTTGTTTTCTTTGGAGTGATGTAAAGAATTATGGGAGCACTAAGTTAAGCTATACAATAGCTCTTTCAACTCCAAAGGCAAACAAACAACACGCACACAAAAGAGAAGGTCAAAGCATGTGAAAATCACATAATGTATTTTTTTAAATGATTTTTTATTTGTAGATCTTATATGTTCCTTCTTTCTTGTTCACCTTGAGTGATTTAAATATTATAGGTGCACCAAGCTAACCTTTACATTACCCTTTTAGCTCCAAAAGAACCAGAAAGAAAATAGATATGTTGAAATTTAAATCATATTTTAGACCAATAATTAAACATAATTAATACTTATTTTTGACAATCATATCTTCTTCATATTTAGTTTATTTTTAATAACTTAAACTACCATGGGTGCATCAAGACAAATTTTTAAAATAACATTTTGAACTTGAGAGGCGAAGAAACAATGTCTAAAGATTCGAAGCTCTTTGAGAAGTTAAATGTTCGCTCATTAGCCTATTTACCCTACCTATTGTTAGTTCTATTAATTAGTTGTAGGTGAATTTCAAAGTGGTTTGTTTTTGGTTTTCAATGAGCCACTTTGGTCACAAATTTACTTTTGAAACTTTAGACATTCCTTCTAATAAAAGTTTGTACTCCCAAACCAAAATTATAAAAGTGCTTTCAAGTAGGCCTGCCTATGAAGGTAATGGGAGTTCCAACTTTGGGCAAAGGTTATAGGATAAATGATGGTGATATTGGGAACATCTTGAGAAAGACCTTGGGAATTTGAAGAAAATAATGGGAAATGCATTGAGAACTCATTTGCACTCATTGAAAATAAGATGGGAACACATTGGGAACATCAAAAGATGAACCTATGGTGTTGTAAACTGACCTAGTTAACCAAGCCAATCCCTCTTTGATTTTCATTTGGTACCCATTTTTCGTTTGCATTTTTTAGTGTTTAGAACATGTCCTTAGTAAATGTTGTCACTTAAAGTGAGACCCCTTTTCAGATGCTTGCTACTGATGCTTTGTTAGATAAATGAAAAAGAAAACATTAATATATCAAACTGGTTTTTTTTTTTTTTGTTTTTTTTCTCTGTTTTTTTCAATTTTGCATCATCTGAAAATTGACAAAATTTCCCCCCCAAATAGGAATATTAATCGAATTAACACTTTTCATAAAAAATTAATTCCAAAATGTTCCCCAATTTTTTAGTCAAAACAGCCACAAATTTTGTCACAAAAAAAAAGGTCATTGATCTCAACATTAAAAAGGGTATCTTAAGCAGGCAACAGAAGAATTATGGAAACTCAAATATTTCACCATTCAAAAAAACATAATCTTCAAAAAATAAAATGCTCTAAAATAAATCAAAATCCTTCAAGATATCATGACTTTATAACTAATCTCAAGTTTCAACACAAGCCAAAATATGAGCTGAGTGGGGTGGGGGGGCGTCAAAGCAAAGAGTTCCCAAATTCCTAACATTTTCCCCCAAAGAGTTCCTAGTAGCACCTCACTTTATCCCATATGTTTTGGCAAATGTTGTCCTCCTTTCACCTATATAACCTGAGCCAAAGGAGTAGGAACTCTATACTTCATAAATAGATCCTTCTATTTTTTGAGGAGCTTCCATAGTTTCATTTTTTTTGGATTGATGGCCCAATCAAATTGGGTCATTGCAGAAAAAAATAATTGAACTTTGGAAGCACCTCATCTAATTGAATAGGAGGGTGAATAGATAATGTCTATTTAGGTGAACCCAGAATAAGTATCCCAGCCACCAAAGATGCTAAGAGATAAATATAATAATCTCTAAAACTTGTGAAGCAAGGTATTGGGGGAGTTGTTTGATCAATGAGACAACTGAAGCCCCTTCAGTTGCTCTAGCTTGACACTATTTTAGGCCCACTTTTACACTAGGAGTCAAGGCCAAGGTTGAATTTAAATCAAGCATTCCTCTTGGTGCAATCACTGAAATCAGCCTCAAGGGCTTTACACAAGGAGTCAAGGTTGAAAAAGAAAGGAGACCATCAAATTTGCCAAGGCCAAGTTTGCAACCTTTGAGGCCAATGTTTCCGCATTTATTGGCCTTGCCTTGGTAGGCAAGGATATTATTGTGTTTAGATTCATTATGGAGTTATAGTAGTTGAAGGGAGTTTTATAGGCCCCTAGGTAACAATAGGTCTATTTTTATTTGAGGATTTTTCAAACATGATATTTTGGCTTGTGTTGAAACTTGAGATTAGTTATAATAGAGTCATGATATCTTGAAGGATTTTTTTTTTTTAAAAATTTTTTGGAAGATTAGATTTTTGCATGGTGGAATATTTGAATATCCATAATTCTTCTTTTTAATGTAAATGGCAAGGGCCACAATGTGACACACAAATGCCACTCGAACTAGAAATTGACGACGACGCAAAACAAATGGCCAATCAGTCCCGGAGGGGGACATGATGATGCGAGGTATGAACACACGTTTACCGACATTGTTCCCTGTGATGATCTCCGCTTCAATGACACGCTGACCCAATCTTTTGACAATCAACTTCGTACCATTGCACAATCCTATTGATTGATTGAGATTGCGCAACAAAAGGATTGGCACACCCACTTTGAGTTGCAGCTCATGATTTGCGATACCGTTGAATTGCAAAGTGTTTAGAAATTCCACTGGATACAATGAATCCACTGAAACTCCTGCAGCAACACTTGCACCTTCTTCTGTTGGAGCCAAAGAATTTGCGTTCAGGTACGTGTGCGATTCTTTAGATATCGATTCTAAAATTGCATTGTTGACTTCATCAACGTCAGTATTTTTGGGGGCTAGAATGTTGCATTGCATAAGATACATGGCATCCCTAGAGTGGCACCGGTGATCCAGATAGATGGTTCGGATTAATCCGCTTAAACTGCAATTTTTTGCTGGCAGCCTCATATGGGATGGAATCTTGATCCAATCCGGATCGACACCTTCTTATCCTGCAATGGCGGGAAGACTATCGTCTCCAACATTCAACACCCATTTGGCAAACTCTCGTTGCTTTTCAGAATTGGTTGCCATGACTCGCATGTTGATATGAAGACGAAAAATTGTAACATGCTGCCAAAGATGCGATCAAGGCAAGGAAACACTGACAATGTCGTCTCGTCCCGCCTTGGGAACAACAGGCAAGATCTGTCGAAAATCCCCACCAAGGACCACAGTTTTCCCACCGAAGATTTTTCTGGTTGCTTGTGTGTCATCCAATTGCATCAAATCACACAGGGTGTGATCAACAGCTTCGAAAGCTTGGCGATGCATCATTGGTGCCTCATCCCAAATGATTAGATCAACTATACGCACCAATTCGGCCACTTTCATATGTTGTGTGATGTTGCAAGTTGACTCATCGTGCAGATTAATCGGAATCTTGAATCTTGAATGGGCGGTTCTGCCGCCCGGAAGTAACAAAGACGCAATTCCTGATGAGGCAACTGCAAGCACGATTTTGCCTTGCCTTCGTAGATGGGATAGAAGTGTTGTCCAAACAAATGTTTTACCGGTTCCACCATTGCCATACACAAAGAATAGTTTGCCCTCTTTGTTTGTCACGACATTCAAAATAGTTTCGTATGTGTTGCGTTGATCATCATTGAGCCTATCTTCTGCATTGTCCGCATCTGTGGTCAATGAATGTTGATCATAAGCCAGTTCTTCTTAGACCAATCGGTTTCCTCCATGAACAGAAGGGAT
>Ga0116229_10003469_pt1 | contig 25920 bp, 19 predicted proteins | sample S1TSphgellanicum_3_FD_87313 | JGI IMG/M metagenome (GOLD analysis project Ga0116229, IMG submission 87313) | Host-associated microbial communities from peat moss isolated from Minnesota, USA - S1T2_Fc - Sphagnum magellanicum MG | ecosystem: Host-associated > Plants > Peat moss > Unclassified... | reverse complement strand
CACAAAACCCATGCATGGGTGTTTAAGAAATTAATGCCCATTGATTTGGTCGCCCTTGTTTAGTGTAAATCTTTGTCGTTAAACACAAGTTAAATGTTAAGCACACACAGTTGTTTGCTTTGCAAATCATCCATCCTAGTGATGGGGTATTGATGAACATGTGACTATTTATCATAGGCGAGTTCAAAAGTTTGTTCATGCATTTTCAAGGGTACAAGGGATTTCTTTCAAGAGTTTTTGACTCAAAAACTTTGAATGGTTATATATTTCTCAATTCTTGACTTTTTTTAGTGATTCAAATGGCCATGAATGTGCATGGAGGAGCTCTACAACTCCTCTTTGTAGTCCAACAAAGACAATGGATAAAAATGAGGCCTCTAATGCATTAAGTGTATGGACATTGGCATGTCTACACTAGATGTCATCCTTGGACTCACAATCAGCATTCTGTAAATATTGGATCACAAGCAAATAGTATATAGCAGTATGATATGAGAAAGAGATTGAGACTTTTTTAAAAAAAAAGGATTAATCAACCCTTCCTGATTGTGTAATCAAGACAATACGTAGACCAATCTGCACTTGAATTATAGTGTTATAGTGGCTTGTAAAGAACCTAAGCCTACACATTTTGATGAAATTCAATATTATCATGTTACAACCCTCCATAATTTTGCCATACCAACTATTGGATGACCCAGATATTACATGTGGTACATGGGCTCCTCATTGCATAAAAGATGTGAAGAACAATAGTAGGATGACTAAGTGTGCAAATGCAGGGTTCACACCAGTGTTTGGGTGGTTCTCTCTCTTTTTCAAAGAAAGAACTGGTAGTTAGGGTCAGGAACACAGACCCTTGATCAAGGGTTCTCAAAACTCAAAGAACCAGTCAAAAAGCTTACCATGAACCATCAGTTCTTCTTTTAAGGAACCCACCAGTTTAAAAGAGTCCTATTAAACATTGATATGGTGACTGCAATGTCAAGCTTGAAGGGACAATTAAACTACAAACAAAATATGCAGACCCAAGATAAAAACAAATTCAATGAAAATGCATTGATTTTAGCCATGCAATGCAGTGTTATGCAACTTATGTACATTGATCATTAATTGACCATATCTCCAAAAACTATCCAAGTGGACTCAAATCTGGTTAGCTTGGATATTATTCATGTCTCATTTCTAGAATATAAAAAATAACAATACAAATTATTTGGTCAGATTTAAGAGATGTTGTGAATCTATTTGTACTTGTCCTCTTAAATAAATTCCCCATGCAAAACTTGATATTCTACTATTAAGGTAGTTTGTTTGGTTTGTTTGAAATTTTGTCATGTTGAGAACTTGAGATTGCCCAAACCACAATGCTCCTTGCCATGCTCTTGGTATTGTTGGAAAGCCCCTGATGAGTACAGGTGCATCGAGCTGATTTTATAATGTTTCAATTCACAGCACAAGAGTTACTGAGTATTGAAAAGAATTATCATTGAAAGTTCAATATAATCAAAACTTTAAAAATTACAAAAATTAAGGCATGATCTTGGTACTGCTGGAAAGCCAGTAAGGTGTTGTGGAGATAATTTCATAATTTTTAGACCTAAGGTGTGGGAGATATTGAATTCTGAGTAATTTGTGTTATCAAAAGTCAAAGTTTTCTATAAAAATATCATTGAAAATGGATTTCATACTTAAGCTAAAGAAGATGCACAATTTTCCCTTTCAAATTTCATTCAATATTTGCAACGCACACAATCCACACAACTGTTGATATTGTAATCAAACAGGAAGAAAAAGAAGGGCCATTGGGGAAATTTTTGAAAATCGGAAAAATGACCAAAACTCCCTACTCATCATGGAATGATTCTGTCCTTTACAGCAAATTCAAACTTCAACGGTTCAAACTAGAAACTTCCTCACCAGATCTAGAACTTCTGCTGTAGTATGCATGCATTTTTATAGAAAATGCCATCCCTCATATGCACACATAATATTCCAACTGTCACTTGCACATTTGGTCAAGATTGAATCATAAATTTTATGCCCAAATCTTACACTAATGCATAATCTATTCCCTCTGAGCACAGCCAATAAAGTGGGTGCAAAACCATAAAATAAATGTCTTATTTAATAGATTTTGGCTATCCTCACAGGTATGTTGTGAATTCATGGCCATTTTTGCACTGCTGATTTTATTTTTTAGTTCGAATTTTGAACATTTTTTTGTTTGTAAATCATTGATTTTGCAACAGGAAAATGTCTGAAATTTCGCACTGAATAAAATAAAGCTGCTCCCCAATCCCTAATCATCTGCTGGGAAAACTGGGAACTGTATTAGCATTACTACCCTGCCCTACTGGGTCAAGAGCATGAGTGCAACACCATATTGACATAAAACAATTAGAAAAGTGGAGAAGAGAATAAGTCAACCAGGGTAAGATAATTGAAATTGAAATGCTTAAAACATACCTCGAAAGTCCAGAATCAAGTATAGTGGAAGGCCTCCTTGCATGAACCAGCATCTGCTCTGGAACTGGTACCAGGGTGTTTTTTTTATAAATTTTACAATTTCGAAATTTTCGTGATTTTTCCCAAATTTTTAGCAATTTTTAAAATATATTATTCAAGGACAAAAAATTCCAAGACCTTTTGTTGTCATAGTTTGAAAATCTTCCCAAAAAAGAAGCACTGACTGGTACCATGGTGCCATTGTAAAATGTTTCTTCCAAATATTTCAAAATTTTAGTGTCCACAGACTGAATTGTGGTTATGGAGTCCAAATTTAACATTTCCAGAGTAAAATAGAGCCTCTAAGGTGCCTCTCTCAAGAAGGTGATGGTGCTGGAGGCCCTGGACCATAGATCATCATCTTCACTCACAGCAGTACCTGTTGCAGATCCAGTTGCAACCCAGGTAATGTAGTAATAATAACACCCTACTACCTTGGCAACTTCGACACAATAATTTACATTATTTTCAGAAATGTTGAATTTTTTCAAAAAAATTAATAAAAAATTTGTGAAGGAAAATATTAAATCTTCAAAGAATATACATATATATATATATATTTGTTGAAATGAAACTTTCAAAAAAAAAATTGCCTATTCAACAAACATGTGTCTCGAAGCTGCCAAGGTACTTCTATGGTAATAGCAACAGCCAATGCTGCTGGTGCTGATGTCAAGAGGCTCCTTTTTCTCAACCCTTTGGTTTGGTACCCACTAGCTGCACCCAACGCCTTTATTTTCATAAAATGTTGATTTTTTTCAAATAAGTATTTTTAATAACAGAAATGTGTGAAGGAAAATATTTAAGTCTTCAAGAAATATAGAACATATGTCGAAATGAAAATCTCAAAAAATTAATTCGTTCATTCATTATTGGACAAACATGTGTCTGGAAGCTGCCAAGGTACTAATACTATGGTAATAACAACAGCCAATGCTGCTAGTGCTGCTTTCGAGAGGACCTCCTTTTCCTGAACTCTTGTTGTTTAGTTTCGTACCCACTAGCACTCAACACACAAAGCTCACTAGATATTAGTGAACTTATTGTCAGCACCAGCTAAAGCTTTAGATACGATATGAGTATTACGAAATCCCCAAAAAATGTCACAAAAGTGAGCCACTCATTCATGCATTTACTCTCCCCTTCTGCCATCTTCTCACTCACTCTGCCTCACAAGATCTCTTCCATTGCCTGGTCTCACTCATACCAAGTGACATATCTTCTCCTCTTCCTCCTCCTCTTTCGCTTTTGCTCTAATATTCTTCTTCTTCTTCTCCATTTCTTCATACTCAGGAGCAGCTGAGTTTGTTGTGTACCCATTGCCATTTCAAGTCCTGCAGCTCATGATCAAACAGTTTTCACTAGAGTCTTTTTTCTTCTCCAGAATTGATCACTAAATCTGCAGCAAGCTTCCGATTTATGACTAGTTGCTGTTGGTGGAATCCAACGTTCGTAAGTGTAAACATTTCTCCTTCTTTTTTAAAAAGAGGAGACAGGAAGCTGATTGTGTGGGAATTATTAGATCAGTAGGAGGTGCAGCTAGCAATGGCGGAAATTCCAGTAACCAGTAAGGGTCCCTACAGAGGAGCTTACGACGGTCCGCCCATCGAGGAACGCGAGCGGCATCGCCCCAAGCATAACTTCAGTAACTTCGTTTTCCGGACCATGACGGCACTGGCCACGGCAGCCGCTTTCATTGTTGTGCTGGAGTCCAACGAGCACACCACGTACCGCGGCTTCAGAGTCGGCGAGAGGTGGCAATCGTTCGCCGCATACAAGTAAGTTTTCCGGCCCGGGAGGAGGAGGCCGGCAGCTCTTGTTGCAGCAGCTATGGTACTTAGTTAGGTATCTATTGCAAAATTTGGTGCCAAATCTCTCTCTCTTTCTTGCCAGCCGCTGCTTCTTCTTCTTTTTCTTCTTCTTCTTACCAGCAGCAAAACTGAACCAGACATGATGCCAAGGAGACCTTTTGTTGCTGACTAGTTGTGTACAGAAGAAATGGGTTTTTGTATAGGATAATAATGGCAGCCCTATAGGCTTTTCCATGTTTTTTTTCCCCCTTCTAAAGCACAACAGCAGACCAGACTGACAAGCTGCAGGCACCCCCGAGTCAAGCTCATTGACAAAAGGCCCTTCCATGTTTTGAGGTTCCACTGCCATGGCAATAGCCCATGAAGAGCTGCCATCGAAAAACATGGAATAGCCAAGAGGGCTGCCATTATCAGGTGTAATGAACAGGCAAAAAAAAATTCATTCATCTGAACAAATTTTCATCCATATTTTTCTTTCACACTGAAAGTTTAGGAAGAATAATCTTCTAACGTTTTCATTTGGATTATGAAAAGTTTTGTGATTTGGAGAGCTGATCTGATGGACTCAACATTGCAAAATTATATCATTGGTCATGTGTGTCCAGATGGTTTATGGTTGCGAATGCCATTGTGTTCATGTACTCTGTTCTGGGAGCTACCATTTCCTTCTGTGCTATATGTGTTCGACGAGGTCCTCTCAGTTATTCTCCAACAGCTTGGTTGACTTTCCTTGTGGACTTTGTAAGCCCCTCTAAACCGCCTGCCTTCCTTCACCTTCAACAATATCTAACCCTACATGATCCGGAGAATGATGGTGCCTGCTGAGATCTTGGGTCATCCATCACAGCAAGTTTGCTTAGAAACTAATATTCATATATTTGCTGTAGCATCTGTGATTCTTTGTTTGCTTCAATTGGGTGATCACAGCACATTTAGTTTACTTAGAAACTATTCATATTTTTATCATGTGTTTGATATATTATTGACTCTTTAAAAGACAAGAATTAATAAGTAATCATTTGAAAACGGGAAATTTTGAAAAGAGACTTTGCTTTGGGGGTCACCATACGATGCATGAATAAATATTAACAATATTTTGTCTCCTTAAATGATTCAACAAATAGATGTTAACAATGTTTTGATTCAAATTTAGTAAAATTTTTGATCCCAACCAACAAGTTTTTTAAAAGTTCAAAATTGACATTTTAGTTTCAAATTAATTAGATATTTGTTAGTTGTTGCAATCCTTTGTTTTCTCAACAGAGTGTTACTGAAAACTAGTCTCATTCAGACTTGTAACCAATGCAATTGGAAGTGCTTTTCTGTTTGTCCTGTTTTGGTGGGGGCATGGGACAGTTGTTAGCAAGTGCACTTATCTCAGCTGATTCAGCAGCCCTAGCTGTGTGGTGGGTAGGGAAATACGGAGTTGTAAGGCCTCGGTGGACAGGTTTTTGTCACGAGGTGCACTCCTTTTGCAAACGAGTTGAAGGAGCTATTATTGTGAGCTTTATAGGCTGGCTGTTCCTGAGCTTCTCCGTCATTGTTGCTGTGTCCTCCCTCCATGCCCTTGGCAGGAGAAGGTGGTAAAAATTGGTGGAAAATACCAAATCCCAATAATCACAAGCATAATGGCTCTGCCCCTTAAATGATGATATCCATAAGGATGAAAAATATTCAGCATACTAAATTGGAAACACATAATGGCTAGCATGGTCAAGCCCAAGTGGATCCTTCGGTAGTTATGTCTGAAATGTTTCTGCAGTGAACGCAGCATGACTCTAGAATGTAGGGATACCAAAGTTGAATGTAGGGACATCTTTGGCCCATTTCTCAGTGCATCCCAATGTCTCTATCCTGAAGGGCAGAGCCAACAAACACAGCCATGCAATGATGGGGTTGGCGAGTGATGAGAAAATGTTAGGGAGTAGGAGGAGGTTCTTGTGTTTCCATAAATGGCGAGTGACATCAAGATGATACTAAATGTTGTTAGGTGCTTTTCAGTAGTAGTCTACCTAATAGTTTGTACAAATGGGGAATGCACATTTGTGTAATATGACAAAGAATTCTCGGTCCTACAAAAAGACTTGTCAATAGGTTGTGCAAGACATCCTAACAGACCATTTTTTTAATGACACAAAGCACCAAATGGGGTTGCCTAAAAGGCAGAGAATGATATCGATCATAGATTGTTAGTCAATCCATAAGTAACTTGGAGGCATTTTTAGCTTCCATGAAGAGTAAATATCCTTGAATGTGTGTTATTTTTGTACCAGCAAATTGCATTTCTAAACCACAACCTGCAGATGTCATACTTCAAAGGCCACTTAAATGTGGATTTACAACCCAGTTCAAGAGATGGTCCCCATCAAAGACCAAATAGATAGAAGGGCTAGTAAGATTAGTCTTCATCTTTCCATTGGAACACTGCATGAAGAAATTATGCACTTGGCTTTTTAAATTTTGGAGGGAAGTGAAATCTCATACTTATATGATTATAAAGGGTTGGGGAAAGTGTGGATTGCAGCGGTCATTTAAAAAGGATTTCCCAGTTAAGGCTACAGATAGCAGCAGCTTTTTATGGATATCTTTTACTGTAGCCTAAATGGTAATCAGCCATAGGAAGATGTGGAATCCTGAGGAAGATTTAGGCTATAAACCAGATGTGAAGTACAAAGTTTTTAATCAACCTCTTATATAATGGCTACACCCCTAAAACAAACTATAAGAATCTGGTGACTTTTTTTTCTTTTTCTTTTTTATTCTCACTTATGCTAATTGAAACCCTTCAAAACGATTTATTTTCAAAAACATCATTTTATATTTCCTTTTTTGGCGAAATTTCACCAACAAAAAAAAGGCTACTGTAGAGACAAATACAAAAGGTTTGCTCTTTTAAGATGACCATGACATGCCAAAGGAGGATGTTGAAGATTAGGAATTCAAGGAGTATTTAAAAAATAATAATTGCAAGATTAATGACCAAATGTGCTGAGGTTGAAGCTTTTTGTTACTTCAAGATTGTAATTTTTGATCTTTTACATCATGTATTTTTTGGCCAAGTCTCTTTTATTTAGAAATTTCTGAAATTCCATGTGCTCACAAGTTCTGCCTCCAACTTCAAGACATAGAAACAACAATTATTCTGTTTTCATATTTGACAATCTGGAATTTTCAGCAAATTAGGCAATGTTAATGAGAATACAGTACACTTCAACCTTCTGCCCTTGGAATTTCTGAAATCTTTCAACATCTTAGCATCATATTAGTTTCTGTCAAATCTGACCATAGTGTCAGGCATTGGAGTTGAGTCACTTGCTTTATATATGTTACAACATCACTCTGCTAAAATGGCAGCTAGACAATAAGCACACATGTTCCAACTAATCACTTGGTATACCAGACATGGTGATTGCAATATAATGAGGACTAACATAGTTTCACGAGCCTTTGACAATACTGTTTCTATTGTTTGACAATACTGTTTAGTTTCATGAGCTCCACTAAATTACTGTGTAGTAATCTATCAATTTTACTGATAAATTGGAGTAGTCTCCCTATGCACACCCCAAAATAAAAAAACCCTTGTTTACTGAAGAACAAACAATCAATGATGTTTTTACAAACATGTAAGCAACTGAACATTTTAAAAGTGGGATTTAGCATAGGCACATTAGGTGCAATCTTTTCAACTGAAACAAGTAACTTAGTTAAGAGGGTTTAAGGTCCCATCTAGATGATAGCATAAAATAACACATGTTTTTGTATAATGAGAAATTTCACAGGTTGCATAAGTAATATTTACATTCATGAAAGTTTTCTCGCACCATTTCTCACACAATCACAAACATGACTCTTCAGTTCATTACTCTCCATTATTGATTCATTTCATTTATGTCCTCTGCCCTTCCATGTTCACATGTCCACTAATAAGATATAAGGTGCATAAATGTTTTAGGTATGTACCCACATAACATGGATTCAGTGGGTAAATTGGTCATTACAAGCATGACACTGTAGGGGCTTTGGAGTTCTGGGAGAAGAATGGCAAACCATAAGGACAAAAGATGGAGCCTTTTGGCACTAATGAAAGGCTGAAGATATGACATGAATCATAATCAATACTTCCATAAAAGCATCAACAGTATTTTTGAGCTCTGTGGGAACTAAGGGGTGATTAGTTCCTCAATCCCATTTCTAGGGCCTTAGCCCTAAATATCTCAGGTAAATCTACAATTGGGTACATAACTAACTGCGTTAGAGAGAGGGGGAACCCACATATAAGCTTCTTCAACAATATTCTTGTGTTCCATATCACAACAAATGAACAAGATGAGGGTAAAACTATTTCCCTTTTAACTTGCAGTATGCATACATACCTGACCCCAAAAACCCTAAAAATTGTCCAAAAACATTGAGCTGCACCCCACCAACCCACCACATGTTGCTGTGTCACATAGACAACATGCTAATACTAGACTACAAGCTGTTCTCCATTCAACAGCTGAAGAAATACTGTAGTCCAACCCAAGAAAAGAACAGGGCCCATGTCTTGCATGTTTGGACCAATGACAGTATAACCACAAGAAGAACATCCCTACAAAGCAAATCAATCAAGAAACTTGCGATGCAATCCTAAAGGGATAGAAAGCAGTTTAGTACCCAGTCAAACGGAAGGCCGCCAAAACAAATCCAGCCAAAAAAAACTGTGCCCAAATCCTGGCAACCCACCATCACAATATCTCTGACACGGTGAGCTGACCTGAAACCATAAAACATTACACCACATAATGATTTCCCATTGACCCAATTTGAAGGGCTGAGAATTCTACAGGCTAGTTCCATGTTGTTTGGTAACTTTTCTTGAGTGACTTTCCTCGATCTCAGACAACCAGTGGACATTCTCACTTTTAGCCAAAAAAAGAAACACTTTACCTTGAGATTCCCACACATGGTCTGAGTGAGAGCTGAATTCAGGGTTGTGTTGAGGAAGATGGTGTAATTAAGACAAAATGCAATTATACATGACAGTGCTGTCACCACCTGCACCAGAACCACCCCTACTTCCCTTCTCAATGCACAGTCAACTCCACAGACTAAAGAAAAGTTCAAACAATGGATTTAACCATGTAAAAAAGATCAACTTGTGAATGAAATTCAACCATGATTCTTCTCCTATGAGTTGGATATCTATGTGTACTTTCAGACACCAGTACAAGTAAACCAGTACATACCTGAAAGCCCAGGACATGGAGGGATTCAAAGTTAATGGCCATGTTAAGTTCACCACTCAACAGGGTCCATACAATCAAAATTGGTCCACAGATGAGGCCTGCTAATACATCCAAACACAAAATCTGCCATCAGAATGGCATGAAACAACACAAAGGGATGCAAATTGCACATAACTATTCTGGCAAGTCAGGTTTGGAATAACAAGATCATCATCTATTGTAAAATCAACTACAATGCAATGATACAGGAGCCTAGTTAGACCACATTTACAAATTAAAGCAATGTAAAAAATTCAGGGTGTTATCTAATGATTAGATAGCAAGACTTTAGGCATTTTTACCATTACACCACATGAGACCAAAGCTATTTAGTCCCGTTGTCTTGCCTGCCAAGTGAACCCACACAATCAAAACCCTTCACATTTCTCACCGCCCATCTATGACACACATAGTAATTAACATAAATTGCTGACAACATTTCAAGGAGTTCAGTTGCATTCACTATTCCCTACATTCACCAAATGCCATGATTGCTCCATAGTCAACATGAATGTATAGGTTGAAAGATGCATTATTGGAGCTCACTGACCCGGTCTCACAAGCTCACCAAATGTCGTAGTGTTGACCATCAGTCCTCATACCATGATGGTCCACACATTCAAAGCAAGGAGCAATACACATGAGTATCAGGCAAGCACAAGCTGCAAGCGGCTCACTTACATTACGTACCAAGACGGGCAATGGTGGCAAGGTAGATAGCTGTCATAATGTTGGAGAGCAAAACTGTAGCGTAGCCCTCCAGCTCAAATGACAAGTCCCTTGATCCTGCTACGAAGGCTCCCAATACAATAATGGCCACACTGTTCACATCATTTCACATTATTTCACAAAATTACCCTGGACTTGCAAGAATATATAAGAAATTAGTTCGAAATTTAGGGTTTGAGAACCCACTGACCTAGCAATGATGGGATTCGAATGCTTTTGACCAACAAGTAGAAACTCCATTATTATGGTGAAGAAAACAGTTGTTCGGCGTAAGGTAGTGTACATTGGCACATTTACACCTCTAATTGATGCCATCCCCACCACCTACCAGTACACAAAAATCCCATCAGAATGACAGCAGCTGGAAGATCCTATCTGTGATGACCGACCACACAGACTACAACTAGTCTCATTACAGTTCAGAAAAGAAGACATGACTTTGCTCCAAAACCAAGCTTTTGAAAAATAGCAACATCTAATACAGAATAATCATACATTGTTTCTTAGAGAGGAAAACCAAGGATGAAAAAAAGAAATCTATGTGCAACCCAACAACCACAGTGTTTGGTTCAAGAGGTACCATGTAAAACAGGTAAGCAATGGAAAGAGGGGAGACTTGGCGGAGAACTCGGACAGGAACAAAGTGCTTGACTGCGGTCTTGCCATCAGCTGAGTCATCTGAGAATTTGATCAAATTCAATTTCCTCAGGACATATAGCACTACCGTTGACAATATCATCTGATCCCCTCCATCATTCCCCACTCTCAACTTCAGCATTACAGATCAACAACACTCCACAATTTTCATGAAGTTATTATCACTTTTAGTCCAAGATCCCATATCATGTGATGGGATCTCCTATGCTAACTAATATCATATTTTGTAGCAACTTTTGATACCAAACTTCTCGTTGTTGCATTTTGGAATTTAGAATGATTCAAAAACTCCAAGGAAAATGGAGATTGCATCAATCCTTTTTGAGTTCCAATTTGATGCGAAAACCTTTTTAGCTGCACCAGAAGAGCACCCACCACCTACCTGCATAACTGTGATGACATTTGCACAAGGAAACTCGTAACTTGAAAGTGCTGCCTTGTTAAATATCACCAAGAGCACTGTAGCAAAGCCCAAGCCTCTGATCAGAGTGTGCAGCAGCTGTGCAAAGTCATAAGACTGTGCCAGAAAAAACCATTTGAGAGGAAAAATACCTAGAGGATGTATGTGTTGAGGATGTATGTGTTCCCCATTTCTTTCCTTGTTCTGAAACTGCAACTGGTCCTTTTCTCTGTAGACGACATTCATAGGACTTTCTTGCTCAATCATTCCTTTCTTACCCATCTAAGAACGCTAACACAGAAACCCTAAAACACTGACCTGCGAAAGCCATGTAGGCAAGCGCAACTACGGCGCCCCGCGGCGTCATTCTGTTGTTGCTCTTCTTTTCTTGCTCCTCCCTCATGGCTTTCGATGCGCCGACCGCTGCGATCGGCAGTGTTGGACTCATTGTGTCAAAGCACAAGCTACAACACCATCCAACAGAACCCAAAACCTCTGTGTGAGCAAAAATCCAGTTCAGTAATTCAGCTGTCTCTTCTGTGGCCCAGTTTGTGACATCTTGTGGCAGTGGAGTAGTTCCTTGCTGCAACGAAGATGGGCCATGGCCAAGAAGATGGGTATTTGCTGCACTACCCTAAACCATCTCCCTCCCCCCAACCTTTGACTCTTCAACCCCGTTGCACAAGAAGCTCACGTACGAGTGTTCCACAAATCGAAAGACTATGACCATCCCCACCTGTGCTCTGTATGCGTCCCTCCACAAAAATATTTCTCACATCCAAGTGTGAGAAATACCTTTTCGCAACCCCACCCATTAAACTGAAACGGGGACTGCAAACAGGTGGGAACTACTAATAACAAACCACCTGGACCAATCATCATAACTGACCAATCAAAAACAGGGACCAGCAATCACATCATATTTATTACACTTTTCTCTAGCAGGTTCACAACTTTGCAGCTCTTTGTACCAGCCTCAGGAAACTGAGCAAACATGCAGGAGAAAAACCATTTTCCTGGGCCAAACCGGCATCTGTTCAGATTTCTTCACCCATTTAATATATATATATATATATATATATATATATGTATTAGTTAGCCTATATACATGGAAAGCATTCTTAGAACTTTTTTAGTGTTAGAGGCGGCTAACTTATTTAATGCATTTGCAAAAGCAAGGGCTGGGCAGTTCCTATTTTGGCCGGTTAGAACTGTCAGTTCTGTCCAGTTGTATAAACCAAACCAAACCTCAGCCTGATTCCTGGAACCAGAATCAGAACACAGTCTGATTTCCAGAACCAAAACTAAAACTTTTTTTTCAAGAACTGGACCGTGGGTTCCATTTTTATTTTAGCTGAAACCATTATTTTTTTTGTAAAAAACGAACCACAACCAGAGGTTCAACGAATGTGTGGAGAACTATCAATTTCATTTTTTAGTCTTTTTCACATTCATTGTTTCACACTTGGCCCACATGTTTGTTTGTTTGCTTGCTTTGACCTAGAGGATATTAGAAACAACAAATTCAAACTTCCCATTCAACTTCAAAACTAAATGAATTTGGTCACAAACAAATTAAAAGCATTGCAAGCACACTAAAGGTATCAAGATCATGCGAGTTGTTACATTGTTTGAAGTTTTGCAAACAAGCATGATGTTAAAAAAATCACAACCTAGACTGTAATTTACAAGACTTTGTAGGACATGTTTACTTGCCTTGGCACTGGGATGTAATTTATTCACAGATCCTTCATTAGCATCATCTTGGAGGTCATATTTACAAACACTTGTCATCAAGATCTACATAGCCACAATACCAATTGTTAGAGATATTACTCGTGCAGTTCTAGAAACTAAAATGTTACAAGCCTTGATGAAGAAAGACATCACATACATCAAAGTTCCTAATTGAGAACGTTGTTTCCAGATTTTTCAAGCTATAAATTTCAACTTTATTTTATTTAGAAGTGAATCAGCAATTGGTTATCATTTTCAATCATGAGGCACAATCACAATTTTCTTAGGCATTCATTGAATTGATCTTTAATAATCATGTTCGTTCTTCATTGTTATGAAATTGCATAGAACTCACTATGACTTTTTTTTGGTTATAAATTTGAAGGGGGCAGATGCAATTGGAGCACCCAAGTGGCCATTCTTAGTAATTTGCAATCTCATGAATGTAATCTAATATCTTAGTAAAGCTTCAAGCATTAAACAAATCATAACCATTTGGCACATGGATTAATCACAAGGTTGTTTATAAGTTGGCTAGTAAATTTTGTTATTGTTATGATCAATAGTAGGTGTCAAAAACCCTCTAGTACCTTGATAGTCTACCAAAAGGATTACATAGGTGAATGGGGATGCTCAGCATCACTTGGTTCAACCTTGCTCTTTGTGGTTTGTTGACCCCTCATCCCTGCAAACACATACTTGTCTCACAAAAAAAAACCAAATATCATGATTTTGTGTAGAATTTAGTTTAAAACTAAATTATTAGCTCCTCCTCAAATTACTTGTGTTAACAAATTCCACTTGAGAACATGTGGGATCTTGCCTTTGTGCATCAAAATTGAAAATCTAATTGTTCATGACAAGGAAATGATCGAGACCTAGATCATAGATTGTAACCCTATGACACTACTAAGTTGTTGTGGCAAGAATGCTATGGTTCAAAATTTGTTTATGGAATTTTAGATACATAAAGAATGTTGAATTTTTCATGCTACAAGATAAGCATGACAAGGAATGTTTGGTCCATTGTAAAATGTTTTGAAGATGTGTGAGAGTAACTAGTACCTGTGTGTAGGTTCATTCAGCTCTTGTTTGATCATAACAACACCACTAACCTCAAGGTCACAACAATTGCACATACTATCTTCACCCTAATGCACAAATTCCCCTATGTATAATTTACTAGCCCATTAGACCACACGCTTCAATGATACTTTGTACTTTAGATTTTATCCACCATTGGAAAAGAAGTCATGCAACTATATGATTGTCTAATGCATCCAACAACAAACTAATATGTCAGAAGCATGAAATCAGCAAGGTTTTGACATTTGAAAGACTTGGAAGGTTGTTCATGTAGAAGAACATTGGACTGAGTTGATTTCATGATATTTTTGTAAGCCAATGTTGCTTCCAATTCATGTTAAAATTCATGGAAAGGTAATGGATGAAACAAAGGTCCAATTGTCAAAGTGCAATCTCCCAAGAAATATTTTTTGCCCCTTGACTGAGTTTTTCTAAAAAGCATATATGGTCAATTAGAAGAAAGAGGATGATGAAATAATCATTTATAAAAGGATGTAGCCAGCATAGTAGTTCATGTTTTGGAAAGAAAGGAGAGATCATATCCATGGATTATTAAATTGTAGGAAAAAGAAAAATTTAAACATGCCTCACAATGTTAAGATAAGGATGCAAAAAAGACAGGCAATGAGAAAGAAAGTAATGTGGGAGATTCAACCAAAATTATGTATCAGATAAAACTTTAGTTTTTTCCAGCAACAAATATTTTACCAAAATATGACCCTAGATTGATGGGAAGTAAAAGTACAAATTGGGTACCTGGGGCTATTTTTTATCAACAACACAAAATTTGTTTACAAGTTTGCATGTAAATAGGTATAGTTTTTTTGGTGAGTTCTGCTCTAGGACCCAATACAAAGTCACATTCCAATCCAATGAGTAATCCTCCTTTTGTTCATCAGAACATAAGTTTCCAATCCTCATTTTCAAGCTAAGATGCACATTTTTGTAGCTTGATAAGCATAAGGGATAAATTGGGTGGGTTCATGGTTCTATTTCATTTCCATTCTTGAGCAAGCTCCTTGCCCTTTATGAGAGCATAGGTTGCTGCAATTACATTGAGCAATGCAACAATGGTAATGAGTAGTAAGGCATAGGTAAAATCCTCAATGAGAATCATATGTTTGGGATCAAGTGGTGTGTGTGTAAAACAAGTCAAGTTTGCACACAAACAAAAGGTAAGTTGACTTTTATTATGTAGGAATTGTTAATATTCCTTTTAGGACCTCCACTTGGTAACCAATAGTCAGATAACCCTATGGCAGCAAATTGATTGGACCATTAGAGTCAAGGGATTTGCTTAGAATTTACTATCAAGGACAACTTGAAGCACAACCAACAACACAAGAGAGTAAGAATCAATTGAATTTTCTTTTGTTACATCCCACTTGCATTCTTGCAAGTTGTAGCAACACCAACATTTAGTGTGGTGGAATAAAGCTTGGAAGAGATTGCCTCTAATGATGCTACCAAGGCCCCACTCTTGGTTGCCTCCACACCTACAATCACCACAATCCCTACCTTGACCATTTTGTTTATATACATTTTCAGGAAAAAGACAATAATGTCTCTACCAAAGGACATGATTTCTTTACTATGTCTTCAAAGGCTTGTTGGATTAAGTTACGATGGGAGAAATAAACCCTAAAATGTATCCTATTGTCTTCCAACATGCAAGTCTAGTCATTATGTGAAAAAGCAAAGGAAATTATGATGTAGGAAAATATAAATTACTTACAATGATATGATTGGAAAACACTTTCATAAACATTTAGAATTATGTACCAAGTTAAGAACAAAACTTACTTAAATGTTGCATCCAATAGATCACAAACAACTTTGAAGATGGGTGTTGATTGTTAATGTTGCATAACAAACCCAAGATAGGTGTTCACATACTTTGACAAATCAACTAGAATGGACACCCTTTGAAAAACTTTCGTGTGAACACCTATCTTGGGTTTGCTTCGAAAAGCCCTTAATAAGGCTTCTCATAGCTTTTCAACATCTGCACTAACTTCTTCTATGCCAAGAATGTTATTTTGTGAGCTTGTGAATGTGAGTGGTGAAAAGGTGAGCATGAACAAATGAAGCATGAACAATTTTTTTTTTGAATAATCTATTGATGTTGATAGAATATTTAAGGAATATTATTTGACACGTGGGATAGAATATTGTTTGACATGGAGGAATATTTTGCCACATGTCCATGGATGAATGATATTTATGGATGAAAATGTGGATGACAAATGAATATGGATGAACTTTTCATGAATGTTGGCAACATATTTTTTTGGTGAAAAATTAAACAAAAGAAAAAGGATGGAAATTTTTTATGTTGGTTTAACCTAATATGAAGTATATGAAATATATTTTGGGAATGCTACCCACCCTTGGGCTTTATGAGGAATGCAAAGAATGAGAGGAATGTGTTCATGAACTAAAAATATGTAAATCATACAGTGGAAGAATGGGAGGGATTTTACACCTAAAAAAATAACATCTCTTTCATTCTTAAGGAATAAGTTACATGTGCAAACACCATGAGTACAAGTAATTTGTTGTCCTGACAAATAAGGATAATAATTTTCAGTAACTTGTATTATACGTTCAAAAGGAACCATGGAAATCCAATAGAGAGAAATTGAGTTAAAAAATTGCAAGATCAAGAATCATAGACAAATTCATAGACAAGCTCTTATCCCATGTCTTATTCATCACAATGTCTAATGGTACTTCAGATGCCCTTAGCATGATGATGTTTAAAGCTCCATACTTTTGTGACAAGTCTAACGACAAAACAATTGAAAAAAGACAACAAGTCTCCTTGCTAACTTCACACCCACATTAGGCTTATGGCAAATATTATGGCATAAACATATCATTTGATCTATTGTTGTTTGTTAGAGCCAAATTACCAAATTATGGTACAAAATTACATGTCCTTGATAAACCTAGGTTGGGTAGTTTATCAAAAAAACACATAGACAACCAGTAGGTTTCAAAAAATCAAAACAACCAATTCAAATATACAGCCATGGGTCTTGAAATTTTGAAAATCAAGTGTCATACATACATGCATACATATATGCAATTCTCCTAAAAAATATAAATAACTAGTTGATAATCTTCAATAAAACTATTAATTTTTTCACAAAATATATTGAATTCTAGAACATTTAAACAATATAAAATCTAGCATATAAACCTGTTGACCCACCAAGAGGTATGTGCCAATCCAAACATTATAATATAAAAAAAAGATGGATAAAATAATTTAAATGGCCCATAGGTAACCCAAAGCTCCAAGTTTCAAAGATTTAATAACATGTTCAAACATCAAGATACATTACAAAGAATTTGCATATTAACAATTGGTTTTTTCAATTATTTTTCAATTGTAAATGCCATATGTGATTACAATGTGCTCTAGTTGTCTTAGACAAGTCGCATAAAATTTCGATCACAAAAAAAATTACTTTGCACCAAGTCATAACGGCAATCACAGAAAGATGTGACTTACATGAACATTTCATCCATCTAAACTAGCTTACATGGCATTGTCCATACCATTTTTAATATTAAGCCATGTAGTTGCATTATTTGTATAAATATTGTTCAAATATTAAAAATAAAATTATTATTTATGTATTTATATTATTGATAATTTCATTAATTTCAACTTATAAATTGTTGACATGTGTCATTACCTAAGTTAAGCTAAAAGCCTAGTTTAAGATATTAGGTAGGATGTTTAACGTATTTAGTAGGCAATGTAAGTAAAGAATATTTGGTCAACTAACCACCATTGACAACAACCTGTGTCATTTGTGAAAATTGATCCTTGACCCCCAAAGATGGTATTCAATTCTTTTACCACCAAGCCACCCCATTTTTTGCAACAATATAGTAATGTGCATTCTACTTACTTTACTTCATCTAAAATATTACACAAAACATCATTTTTGATATCTGATATCTTATTAATATTTTGTCCAAATGATAAGATTTAAAGTCTAATTTTAAATTTTTTTCAATAATGTACATAAATATATTTTTTCTTTCAGAAATGTAAACTAGATTAACAAAAAGAATACTTGAATTTCATTATTGAATACCATTGTAATGACCATTCTTTAGAAAAGTTTAATTCAAATACATGATTTTAAAATGGAATTTTTCTTGTGGATAATATAATAAAAAATAAAGTTATATAATTTGTATTTTAAACCTTCATTTGATTTTTAAAATTATATTATATATATTTTTTGAATGTCATAATTTTAACAATAGAATTTAATTTAGATGTATGATATATAATTTATTCACATATAATATTTATAAATGGATATAAATAAATTAAAATTAAAATATAATAAAAGATCTTATATTAACCATATTATTTTTATTATAAAATATTAATTTAAAATTTTGATTTGAATTTTTAAATATTAATTAATGCTAGACAATTAATTGATTTTATGGAACTATAAGTTTTATTATTTTTAGATTTATAATATATTAAAATTTACTTAAAACTATGATTAAAAAATTTATGTAAAAATAAGTTATATATTTTGCACATTTCAAAAATTTATTTGATTTTAAAAATTATATATACATATATAATATCATAATTTTACCCAAAAAAATAATTTAAATATATGATATTTAATTTAGTCACATATAATTTTATAAGTGGATTATCAATTAACCTTACTACCTAGTTAATCTATTCAATGAATAAATTACATTGCCTACCTAATTAAGTGATTAATTAAAAACATATCACATATCAACATGACAAAGTACCTACTATTTAACCCACATACATATGATTGACTAGCTATTTACTACCTACTATCTAGATTAATTTATAAATAGATTAATTACATAGCCAAGCTAATGAATGAACTAATTAAAAAACATTATGATATATCAACATGATAAAATTTTATGTTGGAAATTTCAAATAATGGTCCATATCTACCATTGCCATGGGTCCTCTAAAGTTTCACAAACTTATGAAACCCTCTTACACATTTAATGGTTTATTCATTCAAAAAAGCTAAAGAAAAAAGAAAGGTCATTAAATCCAACAATTTCATTGGCCAACTCATTTTTGTTACATTTAATTACATGTACATTTGTAACTAGGATTTATAGTCGCAATTAGAGTTGAATAAGATGCCACGTGGTGTTTAGTGGCTTATGAACCACATCCCAAGTTGCGAAAATAATTACATTTTCATTTATTTTGAAATGTCACTAAAAAAATTTATATTACTCCTCTTTTCATCTTCACTTTCATCCAAATTGATATTAGTCACAAGTCATAGTTGCATATGCAACTATAAACCACTTTTTAGTTGTTTTTATGACTACAAGTTGTTTTTACCATCGTGCCATAGAGGATAGTCACATCAATAGTCAAAAAAATGGTGGATTTGGACATGTTGTAAATGTGTGGGTTGGAATGGATAGAATTCTTCATCATATTTTAAACCTCCTCCAATGTACTTAACTCAAAATATTCATAAATCCATAATTAACACATCAATTTAAACCAGGATTGTCAAAACTGATGTGACACAACCATTTTGTAACAGGTGTCATAATGATGTGCATCTTGATACAGAAGTTGCCCCTGTTATATATGGTGACCAAAAACAAATTTGGTCACCACAAGATTTTGATTGTAACCTTTGGTCACCATAGTTGGTTGCTAGCTTTTGGTTACCACAATCAAAATTTGATTGCCATCCAACAATCAAAAATTCTTCGATGGCGATTGAAACCCATTTTCAATTGCCATTCATATAATGATTGGAAATTTCGGTTGTTAATAATTTGGTTATTGAAACCTTTTTTTGGCCATTAGCGGTTGTTGTTTCAATCGCTAGTGACATGAATTTTTGGTTGCCTTTGCTCACTATGTGTTAAGTTCGATGAGAACTTTCTTAAAACATATTACATGCACCCTTTTTAAATTTAATCACTAGCAATTAAATTTTTTTTGTTGCCATTCAATGATTTAAATTTCTTAGATGGTGACCAAAATCCATTTTCGGTCACCATTCATATGGTGACCAAAAGTTTTTGGTCACTAACAATAGGGCAACAAAAACCATTTTTCAGTCACCTGCGAGTGTTATTTTCTGTCGTTGCTGACTAAATTTTCAGTTGCCTTTAGTTGCCATGCATAGAATTCCATAAGAACTTTCCAAAAAAATTAGATGGCCCCTTTTCCAAATTCAATTGCTTGCAATTGAAAATTTTCCATCGTCATCAAATGATCAAGATTTCTCAGATGACAACCAAAACCTATTTTTGATCGCCATCCAATGATCAAGGTTTTTCGGATGGTGACCAAAACCCATTTTCAGTTGCCATCCAACATTCAAGATTTCTCGGATGACAATCAAAACCCATTTCTAGTCGCCAATAGGTGGGCAACCAAAACCCTTTTTCGATCACCAGCGACTTTTATTTTTTGTTGCTAGGGACTACATTTTCTATTACCATATAGATGGTGACCAAAATGGGATTTAGATGCCATACAAATGGTGACCGAAAATGGGTTTCAATAGCCATTCAAAAAAATTTGATCGTTGGATGGTGACCCAAAATAGGTTTCGGTTGCCATCTAAAAACCTTGATCGTTGGATGGTGATTGAAATTATTTGGTTACCAACAATTGAATTTGGAAAAGGGGGCATGTAATAAGTTTTTAGAAAGCTCTCATTGAACTTTACTAGTGACAACTAAAGGTGACAAAAAATTTAGTCACCAACAACTGAAAATAGTAGTCATTAGTGACGAAAAATTGTTTCATTTGCTTATTGTTGGTGATCAAAAACATTTGGTCACCATACTAATGGTGACCAAAAATGGGTTGTGGTCAGCATCCAAAAAATTTTGATTATTGGATGGCGATCAAATTTTTTTGGTTGCTAGCAACTAAATTTGGAAAGGGGGCATGTAATATGTGTTTGGAAATCTTTCATCAAGCTCTACACACGACTACCAAATGTGATTGAAAATTTAGTGGCCAATGCTTGAAAATAACAATTGCTAGTGATTGAAAAAAGGTTTCAGTTGCCAAATTGTTGGTAATTAAGAACTTTCAATTGGTCGCTTGACAAATGGCAGTTGAAAAATGAGTTTTGGTCGCCATATGGAAAACGACTAAAAGTTTTTAATTGCCCACTATTTAACGACTAAAATTGTGTGGCAATTGAAAGACATTTTAATCGCCATAGGGTTTATAGCAATCAAAACTACTACCTTTTCAGTTGCTTGTGAACTTGCCCTAAGCACACAAAATATCCTTTGACCTAAGTTGACTCTAGGTTGACCTACATTGACCCCATATTAACATGATGCAAGGTTATGTTTGCGTCCAGATGTGTTCATCATGTTATGATGGATGTATACATGTGGTGAAAACCCTTATTTAAACCCATAACATCTTGCGTTGCATTTGACCAAACCTTTTTTATATTGAAAATTGGGGCATGAAGTTAACAAATTTGATTTATTAGAAATGTGTTCAACCATCAATTATTAAGCTATTAACATATTTCACATCCACCATATATAAAATTACAAGGACTTGGTTTAAAGTTTTCAATCATTATTTTCCCATACTTATCCTTGGAGCCAATGGTGCTACAATGGTTCTAACTTCACAACTATTGATTATTCCATGATATTTTCTATTTAGGATTCAAGTTGGTTTATTCAATTTCAACATTACCATAATTGTTGGGTATAAGAGATGAAGGTAATTGGTTACTTTCACTAGTTGATACATTCACATAGATATTTGAAACATCATTTTCATTTGAATTAACTATAATATTAGGCAAATCCATTTCACCTTGTAACATTCCCAACACTTGTGACATTGTTGGGCGTTTTGTTGTTTCTACTTGCACGCATAAAAGTGCCACATTAATCACACGTTGCACTTCACTTTCCACAATTGTGTTTTGAATTTTTGTGTCCACCAAGCTTATCAACATGTTTGTTTTGTGCAAAGACCATGCCTGCAATAGTTTGACCATTCAAGTTTATCAAACAATAATTATTACTTTATATCTTTATAAATTATTACTCGTAAATTTTAAAGTGAAAAAATATAAACCATAATTGTAAGAAATGTGGAAATGATGTTGCAACTTTTGTGACATTTTTTTAAGAACTCACAAATAGATTGATTGTGTACACATGATTAATTCTACCATTGTCACCATTCATTTCCAACATGATTTTATTCCTTTAGAATTTAATATATGTTTTCATCACATGAATAAAAGTTGAAGTTAAATTTATTCCTAATTTTTTTTGAAATATAATATTTTTGAAAGGATGAAACACAAGATGATCAAATGTTCTTACCCATTCAACAAGGTACATGTTGTTTGTTGCATTTTGAAGTATGGCCTTCCTACTGCTAATAATTTCAAGTAAAAGAACACCAAAGCTATACACATCAACCTTTGTACTAAGTTGACCCAATGTTGCATATTCCGGAGACATATATCCGCTATATAATAGAATATCATAATTCATGTAATTTAACATCCAAACCAAAGTGAGAAAAATTAGTCATTTTGTAAATAGATTCATAATTACATTTTAGTAATGTTAAACTCAAATGTTGTAATTATAATAGATTTTGATCTATATGATATTATTTTGATACATGTTATTAATCAAACTTATTGCACTTACATGGTTCCAGCAACTTGTGTGAATAACTGACTTTGATTGTCAAAGAATAATCGTGCCAAACCAAAATCAGCAATTTTTGCATTAAAGTTTTTGTCAAGAAGGATGTTGGATGCTTTGATGTCTCGATGTATAATGCGTGGTTGCAAATCTTCATGGAGGTAAATTAAGCCTCGAGTAATGCCCACAGATACTTGGAAACGTGTTGGCCAATCTAAAAATATGTTATCCTCCATATTTGAACCTGCAATCATAAAATATGAAGTCCTCGGTTGACATGATCATGGGTCAATTATCATGATACATGTGGATTTAGATCACATTGAATTATTTTTAACACATTATAGGCAATGAAGGTGAAAAGTTAGTCATATACCCCATAAGGCTTCTACAAGATTTTTGTTTTCTACAAATTCATACACAAGAAGACGTTGTGTATGGTGTAAACAACACCCTTTCAACTTCACAAGGTTTTTGTGTCTAACACCAGTGATAAACACAACTTCGTTCAAAAAATCATCAATGCCTTGGTGAGATTTTGTCGTCAATAGCTTTACTGCCAATTTTGTCCCATCCAATAAGATTCCCTACAAAATACACAAAAAAATGCTATGCATTGTTTATTGGAAATTTGACATAGATCACACCAAAGTAAAAACTTAAATTAAGATTTGAAAATATATAAAAAGACGTATGATGGTAAAAGGGCATGCAAGATGTTGATAAAATCACCTTGTAAACAACACCAAATCCACCTTCCTCAAGCTTGTTATCTTGATGAAAATCTCCCGTAGCTTTACTTAGCATGTTATAGGAATATAATGTAGGTTGCACTTGTTGTTTAGCAAATTCTACAAGGAAGTGCAAGGTGTAATATTAACACACATTCACTTTACTTTGAATAATTAATTGAATAAGAATGAGATTGATATTACATACTAATACCAAGTTTGAACAAACCTATACAATGTGTCATATTTGGTTAATCATTATCTTAGCTAGTGACAACAATAAAAGCAGAATGACAAGAAATAATCATATAAATGAATGATACAATAGAGTAATAGACAAACAAAAACACACCTTGTTGGATTTCATGCAAAGCTGATGCATTTGCACGATATTTCCATAATATTATCACACCAATAATTGCACCAAAAACAAAAATAATGGGTAGTGTTGTGGACAATATCACATATAATAGGGAATTGTTGTTAATGTAATCCCAACTTGTACAGAACTGCCCATTTGTGTTGCAACAACTATCTTGTGGATCATTGCATATGATGGGATTTGAGCTACTTGGATTTCCTCCAAGCCTACAATGAAAGTCCAAAAATCATCATTAATATATTGGAATAATGATATTGATTTTCAATTAAAATAAAAATATTTCCACTTCCTATCATGTTCTTTCAATAAAGATATTGAAGAATCTAAAACTTGAAGCTAAGTTACGATGACAAGATTGGTTCCCAAACTTGTGGGCCACAATTGGATATTTAAAAACAATCAATTAAAGATTTACCAAATTTCGAGATCGTCCATTTTGGAATCCTCCCAACTTGGTTCAAGTGTGTTTATATCATTACACAACATATAGATAGACATTCCAAATGGGAAAGGTACTTCCAAAGTCCAAAGAGTCATATTCAAATCCCCACTTAAGTTGTTATAGTTAAAATTTCTGCATTGTAACAAGTTTCAAGAAAATAATGTTAGTTCAAATTGTGCACAATAATATATATAATGGAATTTGATAAATGACATTAAAATGTTTGTTCTTCCCTTCAATCCAAAATAACTTACATGTTGACCTTTTGTTGAACTCTATTTTATAATTGAAGAAATGTTTCACATACATACATGGATCTTCCCATTTCAAATTTTCTCTAAAAAACTTGAGAAAATGTAACTTGATGTGTACCCACATTTCTTGTAAGGTTGAGATTGAACAAGCAAGCAAATGAGAAGGAAATAAACCACTCAAACTGTTGTTACCCAAATTCCTGTAATGAACAGTTGTACCCACACTCAAACCTTGTTAAAAAATAAACCAAGATTGGATGACATTTGCACATGTTGAAGGATTAAGATTGAAATATCGAAAACTAATAAATTATTTTCAAAACTTTGCAAATGAAATTTAAAAAAGAAGAAGAAGTACCTGAATTTATAATAAACCACACGTGCACCAATTTGATTTAAGAACTTGATGCATCTATCAAAACTTTTCCTTCTTTATGTCACCATATGATGAATTATAAGATTACAAATCATCACATAATTTTGTGTAATTCAACTAGCAATCTTTAAGATTGTGCAAAAGGATGCTTACACCGTTGTTAAAGAAATTGGGCATGAGGTGCTTGTAATGGGTACAAGGTTGCCTGAAAGATTGTTGTTCGATAAGTCCAAAACATTAAGTTTGGGAATATCCCAAATGGAAGGTGGGATTGATCCATTGAGTTGATTGCTCCTAAGATTCCTAGACAACCCCCAAAAAGAAACAAACATATTATTTTATATCTAATAAGGTGTAGATTTATTGATTGATAAGTTTGTGCACAAAGATTTGAAAAAATGGGTTAGTTTTAAAGGATAAACACATTTAATTAGAATCTTACATCTTATTGTTAGTTGCAGCTTGCAATTGGCATAAGATGAAAACCCTCATCTTCATTTTTCTACCTTGTATCCTTGTCTCAGAAATTTGAGAAATTTGGATTGAGTTTCATAAATTTGATGAATAAGTCATATATTTAAGGATTTTTGGTATGTATTTCATAGCATGTAGCTTGATGCTTTACAAAAAACCTTCATTACTGATATTATGCAATATTCCTATACATATCACTGGGACAAGTTTTATAAAAGTAGGGTCATAAAGGTTACATACAAGGTGGTGAGATTTGGAGATTGTGAAAAGTCTGGTAGCAAACCATTCAATTCATTGTTCTCCAGTACACTGCACAACACAGAAAAACAT
>Ga0116229_10003468_pt1 | contig 25924 bp, 18 predicted proteins | sample S1TSphgellanicum_3_FD_87313 | JGI IMG/M metagenome (GOLD analysis project Ga0116229, IMG submission 87313) | Host-associated microbial communities from peat moss isolated from Minnesota, USA - S1T2_Fc - Sphagnum magellanicum MG | ecosystem: Host-associated > Plants > Peat moss > Unclassified... | reverse complement strand
GCCTGACTGGAATCGCCGGATGTGGGCGGATAGCTCCGGGCTGATACAAATGCTCTGCAAACAACTAGCTAGAGCGGCCCGACGAACGCCGACGATTTTCCAGTCAGGCTGAAGCCGCTCTAGGAAGGGAGCAGTTCTTTTTTGAAAAAAAATCATGTTGAGAAAAATCATGTTGAGACTGGCGGCGCTCAAAAAGGTAGAAACAGGCCAACTTCGCAGGGCGGGTTGCTGTTCGCAACCCACCAAATTCTGCGATCGAAATTAACGGTTATGAGGCCGTAATGGCCGGCGGCCAAGGCTGCCTGCCGCACTTCATTACAAACGCGGCTGCGTCGAGGCGCTCGTCGTTTCGTATGGCGGTGCCGACTCATCGAACCGGCTCCAACCTTCCTGCGCGTAGACGCTACGCCGCTGGGCGACATCCACGCCGCGGCTGCTGAGGATACGTTGCGCTTCCGATACGCGCTTGTCGTCCACCTTGGCGGTGACGAGAAAGCCGCCGCGGCGAACGCCTTCGGCGTAGATATGCGCGTCGTCCTCCGACACGCCGTGCGTGGTGAGCGAGCCGATGAGCCCGCCGGCGCCACCGCCGACCGCCGCACCCACGCCGGCGCCGGTCAGCGCGGCGACGATCCAGCCGGCGGCGACCACGGGGCCGAGGCCGGGGATGGCCAATGCGCCGAGCCCGGCCATGAGGCCGGTGCCGCCGCCGATGATCGTTCCGGCCGTGGCGCCGGCGCCCGCGGCCTTGGCGGCCGTGTCGGGATCGACGGTGGTTGTCGAAGCGCCGTTTGCGGCGCCGTTGCTGGCACCGTTGGCGGCATATTGACCGGTTTGATTGCCGCCGATGACGCTGATTTCGTCGTGTCCCATACCGGCGGATTCGAGGGCCTTGACGGTGGCGATTGCGTCCTCGTGGGTGTCGTAAAGTCGGGTGAGTACGGCCATGATGGCGGTTTCCTTATTCTGTTTCGGTAAAGCTATGAAGACGTGCCGACGTTGCCCTTGTAGTCGAGCCAGACATTGACCGGTTGGCCGTCCCGTTGGGCGTTGCCGCGCCAGACGCCGTCCTGGTCTTTCGCGAGGCCGGTGACGTGGCTGTAGCCTTTGTGCTGGATGCGCTTGCGGGCCTGGCCCTTGGTGAAACTGTTGGCGCCTTTGGCGGGCTGGTCGGCATTGGCCTCGGTGGTGGCGACCGCCTGGTTGTCCTGGCCGGACGCCGCGGCCTTGGCGCTGGGGCTGGGTGGCGTGGGTGACGATGGACTGGCCGGTGCGCCCACCGATGTGCCCTGGGAGGACCCCGGGGGTGGCGCGTTGGCCGTGGGCGGTGTTTGCGCGAACGCAAGGCCGGCCGCGAGCAATGAAGCCGCGGACCCGAGCAGAAGCCGTTTCATTTTATGTAACTCCCGTGCGCTGTGACGGGAGTCACAATGCGCGGGAGGCGCGAAGGTTTACGGGGACAGCAACAAAGAACAAAAGTTTTTTGTTTTGTTTTCGAAAGAGAAATACTTAGTTCGTTCGTCAAACGCGATACGATATAATTACATAACACCAACAGATCGCGCGACGTCCACTATCAGCGCCGCCGTTTCCGCGGGCGCCTCCTCATGCGACAGATGCCCCAGCCCCGCCTGCGTCAGCAGCGTGGAGCCCGGCACCAGCGCCTGCACTTTGCGCGAAACCTTGGTGGGCACCGCTTTGTCGCCATCCGCCGCCACCAGCACCAGGCGCGTGGGGAACGACGGCAGGTCGCGCTGCAAACCGTCCAGGTCCCAGTTCGCCATCATGCCGAGAACGTTGCCGACGTGGCCGGGATCGCTCAGCAGGCGGCCGTAATAATCGAGCCCTGCCGCGTCCAGCGTGCTGCCGGTGCCGGCGATGGTGCGGGCGACGTTGGCCCGGTCGCCGGCGTGCCAGGAAAACAGCCACGGCACCGCGGGCACCATTGCCAGCATCTTGGCAACGCCGGAAAAAATCTGGCCCGACATGCCCGGGATCGGCAGTAGCGCACCGTTCAACGCAATCAGCGCCTTGGGCGCAATGCCGCCGTCCAGCACCATGCGCGCGAGAATCGCGGCGCCGGCGGAGTGACCGACGACAAGCGCCGGCGAAATCGCGAGCGCGCGCAGCAGGGCGGTGAACATGTCGGCCATGTCCTGCAGGCGCATTCGATACGGGGCCGGCGCGCCGGTGAACGCATGGCCCGGCAGGTCGGGCGCTACCACGGTAAAATGGCGCGCCAGCGCGGGCATCAGGTCGCGAAAACTATGCGTGGCGGCGCCGGTCCCATGCGCCAGCACCAGCACCGGACCTTCGCCCATGCGCTGAACGTGCCAGGGGAAACCATCGACCTTTACAAATCGGCTGCTGGCGCGATTAGGCCAATCCGCCCCCTGACGAGTCCAATCCATATCTATGACCAACCCGCGAAAAACAGAGTCAAAGTTTTTTGGTGCTTTTTTTCAAAAAAGAACTGCTTTCTTCTACCTTGGCCTGAACTGCCTGGCGCAACGCCCCCGAATCGGCCCGCGGCAACGGCAGATAGCGTGCGGCCGCCGCGTCGGCCAGTTTGCGCGCAAACGGATGCGGCCGCGCGGACGTATCGACGACAAGTGCGGAATAACCAGCGGCGCGCCAGGTGCCGGCCACGCTGAGCGCGTCCGCCTCGGCGCCGGGGCGGCCGGGGGTGCCGTCGAGCGCGATGTTGGCGCGTCCATCGGTGAGAAAGACCGCCAGCGGCGTCTGGCCCTCGCGCTGCACCTGGGTGGCCAACACAAGGGCGGCGGCAAAGCCGGCGGCGAGCGGCGTGCCGCCACCCCCCGGCAGCGCGGCCAGGCATTTCTTGGCGCGGGTGAGCGACGGCGTCGGCGGCAGTAACAGGTCCGCGCTGCGCCCGCGCACGGAGAGCAGGGCGACCCGGTCGCGCCTTATGTAACATTCGGCCAGCAGCAGCTCGACTGCGCCCTTGGCCTCGGCGAGCCGCTGCACCGCGGCGCTGCCGCTGGCGTCCACCACGAAGATCGTCGTGGTCCGCGTCTGCTGGCGAAACCGGCGTATCCGAAAGTCGTCGCGCCGGACCGCGATGCGTCCGTGCGCCGCGCCGCGCAGTTTCTGCCACGGCGCGGCGGCGCGCAGCGTGGCGAGCAGGTTCAGCCGCGCGCCACCCTTTGGCGCCCCGGCCCGCACGCCCACCGGACGCCCCCGTTTGGCGGCGCGCAGCCGCACCCCGGTATTGCCGCCCATCTTGCCCCGCAACGCCGCGCCGGTTGCCAACGCCGCGAGCAGTTCCGCCGGCAGCACCGCTTTGGCCGCCTCGAGCACGCGGTCCGCCAATGGGCCGTCGGGCTGCTCGGCGTGATCGTTCGTTGCCGGCTGATCCGGCGGCTCCGGTGGCTCGGGTTCGGACGGCGGCTCGGGCGGCATTGGCAGCATCGTCGCGCGCGGCGCCAGAACCAGGCGGGCGGCGATCTCCAGGTCCGCCTGCTCAACCGCGTCGCGGCCTGCCACCGCGGCGGCGGCGCGGGCCGCCCGGACAGCCAGCAACGGGGCGCGCAGCGAGGCGACACCGAGCTGCATGGCGGTGGTGACCAACGCCGTTACCGCGTCGTCGGAAATGGCCACGCCGGGCAGAAGCGCGCGGGCAGATGCTACCGCCGCGTCGTCCGGTGGATCGATCTGTCCACCGATGCCATCGCCGGGCAGCTCGAATGCCAGCCGGTCCAGCAATGCGCCGGGAGGCGCCTCGTCGATGCCTTCGTCCAGCGCAATCAGGCCCAGCGTGCAGGGAGCGCGCGACGAAAATCCGTCCCGCTCGGTGACCACCTCGCCCCAGTCGAGCGCCGACGCGAGCCGCGCCGCAACGCCGACGTCGAGGCGCTCGGCCATGGCGATTTGCAGAACGCCACCATCCGACTGCGCCAGCAGTCCGCGTTCGGCCACCGGCCGTCCCGCGGCCAAGGTCGCGGCCAGGTCCAGGCCGCCGAGCAAGCGGTCGTCCGTTGCGCCCGCCGGTAGCATGCGCCATGGCGTGGCGGGCGGCAGCGCCTGACGCAGCGCGCGCAGGATCGCATCGCGCATCGGGCCGACGGGCCCCCGCAGGCGGCAGCCGAGGCCGGGATCGACTGCGAGCAAGCCAACCGCGGCGGCGATATCGTCAAGCCGGCTCACGCGGGGTAAAGCTCCATCAACGCCCGCTCCACCCGCACCGAACTGCCCGCTTCGTCCAGCGGGTCGCGCCGCAGCCGGTGCCGCAGCGCCGAGGGCGCGACGGAGCGCAGCGCCATGGAGGTAACCTCCGCCCGCCCCTCGAGCGCGGCGAGCGCCCGCGCTGCCCGGATCAAGGTCAATTCGCCGCGCAAGCCATCGGTGCCAAGCGTCTGGCAGAGCGTCGCCGCCTCGGTGAGCATCTCATCCGACACCGCGATCGATTTCAGCGCCGCGCGGGCGGCAAAGATGCGCTCGCGGATTGCCCCATCCTCCGCCGCGTAGCGCGCCACGAACGCAGCCGGATCGCGATCATACGCGTCGCGCCGGCGGATCACCTCGACGCGGGTGGGAATATCCTGCGGCGTCGTCACCTCGACGCTCAGCCCAAACCGATCGAGCAACTGAGGCCGGAGCTCGCCCTCCTCCGGATTGCCGCTGCCGACCAGCACGAACCGCGCCGGATGGCGGACGGATATGCCTTCCCGTTCGACCACATTCTCGCCGCTGGCCGCCACGTCGAGCAGCAGATCGACCAGGAAATCCTCCAGCAGATTGGCCTCGTCGATGTAGAGAAAACCCCGATTTGCCCGCGCCAGCAGCCCCGGCTCGAACGCCTTCTCCCCCGCCGTCAGCGCCCGCTCCAGATCGAGCGCGCCGACCACGCGGTCCTCGGTCGCGCCCAGCGGCAAATCCACCACGGGCACCGGCACGCTCACCGGCGGCGGCGTGGCCCCCCCAGCGCGCGCCGGGCATCCCGCCACGCACTGCGAGAAATGCGTCGCCGGATCGCAATTGTAGGGACACCCCCCGACCACCTGCATCGGCGGCAGCAGCGCCGCCAAAGCGCGGATCGCGGTGGATTTGCCGGTGCCGCGGTCGCCAAACACCAGCACGCCGCCAATAGAGGGATCAGCCGCCGCAATCAGCAGCGCCTGCTTCATTTCGTCCTGTCCGACGATCGCAGAGAAAGGAAAAGGCATGCCCGCACGATAAGGGGTGCGGCGGTAGGAAGGAAGGCCGGGGCTCTGCCCCTGGACCCCGTCACGCGAATGCGTGCTTCGCACGGGCACGCGAATGCGTGCTTCGCACGACACGCGAATGCGTGCTTCGCACGTTACGCGAATGCGTGCTTCGCACGACACGGACAAGTCCCCAGACCCCATTTTGTTTAAGGGTAGTCAGGTCAGCTTGGGTCCGGGGGGCAGAGCCCCGGCCTGCTGCCTTTTACTTCGGCTGGAATCCTGGTTCGCCGAATTGCCATAGCAAAAACGCGAACTCGTCGGCTGTTTCATCATCGCGTTGTTTGCGGGTGGACCCTATGCCGTGGCCGGCATCGAACTCGACGCGAAACAGAATGGGATGCAGGCCGGCGGTATCGGCCTGCAGCTTGGCGGTCATTTTGGCGGGGATCCATACTGTGACGCGCGGATCGTCGGCGCCGCCGGTGAGCAGCACGGCGGGATAGTCGGCGCCTTTTAGAACGTTGTTATAGGCGTCCATTTCCAGCATGGCGGGAAATTGCGCCTTGTTGGTGGCGTCGCCGAATTCGGGGATATTGGCGGGGCCGCCGGCGGTGAATTGTTCGCGCAACGTGTTGGTGGCGCCCACCCGGATCAGGGCGGCGCGGAACAGATCGGGGCGTTGCGTGATTGCGCCGCCGATCAGAATACCGCCGGCGCTGGTGCCTTCGCCGCCGAGATGCGCGCTGTCGGTATAGCCTTTGGCGATCATCGCCTCGCCGCAGGCGATGAAATCGTGGATGGTATTCTGCTTGGTGGCAATCTTGCCGGCGTCGTGCCAGGCCTGCCCGAGCTCGCCGCCGCCGCGCACATGCGCCACCGCCAGCACGCCGCCATGGTCCAGCCACGGAATGAAACGCGGGGAGAACTCTGCGTCGTACGAAATGCCATACGACCCGTAGCCGACCAGATAAGTCGGCCGCTTGCCGTCGTGCTTCAATCCGCGCTTCGTCACGATGGACAATGGAATTTCGGTGCCGTCCGGCGCCCGTGCGGTGGTTTCTATTGATGTGTAGGCGGAAAGGTTGCGCGGGAAGGGGGGCACGATCCGGCTGTCCGCAAGCTTGCCGGTCGCTGGATCGTAACGTAACCATACGTCCGGCCGCACCCACGATTCCAGGCTTACCAGCAATCCGGGCCGCACCGGATCGGTTACCAGGCCGCTGTTTGGCGCAATGGTGCCTTTGTATGGCAACGGCACCGTTTCGGCCGCCGCGCCGCCATAGGGCAGGCGATGCAGAGTGAACGCGGCGCCGTCGCGCGTCGCGTAGTAGAGCGCGTCGGAGGCGGCGGAAATGCCGGTCAGCACACCGGCGGGCTCTGCCACCGTCGTTTTGGCGTGCGCGAAATCGGGCGCGTCCAGCGCGGTCTCCACGGTTTTGAAGCGCGGCGCGTCCTTGTGGGTCAGCAGATAGATGCGGTTGCCTTCCACCGCGTAGCCGGTGACGTCGTCGGGCTGCTCGGCCACCCGCCGCCATGCCGCGTGGCCGGCGAGCAGATCCGCAACCGGCGCCGCATAGAGCGCGATTTCCGGCGATACGCCGTCCGCCACACCCAGGAGCGCGTAATCGGAACGTTCCGCTATGCCGATGAAGGGGAAAACCGCATGAGCCTTGAAGGCGAACGGCAAATGATCGGCGTCCACCACCATCGTGTCGCGCTCGGGCGGCTGGCCTAGAAAATGCCGGTAGATTTTCATGTGGGCGTATTGTTCGGTGGCCGGCGCGTTGGCGGCCAATTTAGGCAGGCGCGTAAAGAAGAAACTCTTGCCGTCCGGCGCCCACGACGCGCTGGCGAATTGCGCGCGATCGATACTGTCCGGCCGCACGGTGCGCGTGGCGGTTTCGATGATGTGCAGCGTGCTGTTTTCCGAGCCGCCGGTGGACACGCCATACACTACGAGGTTACCATCCTGCGACGGCTGGAACTGATCTATTTCGGCATGCTTGCCGTTGCTGTCGAGCTTGGCTGGGTCCACCAGCAACGTTTCGGTGCCCGACGCGTCGCGCACATAAAGCTTGCCGATCTGGCCGCCCGCGTCGCGCTTGAGATAGAAAGTGCTGCCGGCGGCGAGCTGGACATTTATTACGGAAGCCGCCAATCCGCTGACGGCGTCGATCTCCCTGGCCAGTGCGTTGCGGCCGGGAATGCGGCCGAGCACCGCGCGCGCATAATCGTTTTCCGCGTGCAAGTAGTTTGAAAATTGCGGCTGCGGTTCGCTTTCCATCCAGCGATACGGATCGGTTATTTTGGTACCAAAATAATCGTCCGTCACCGGGATCACCGCCGCCACCGGCGGATGGGCCGGCGCCGTCCCGGCGGCCGCGGCGGATGGCAGGGCGACAGCTAACAGGGTGACAACGCGAAACATGCGCATGTAGCTTTTCCTCTCGACGGGATAGCCAACTTTGTGGGCGCGGCGCCTGCCGGTCAAGCCGCGCCCACGGCAAGTCTTGCCGTTCGCCGGTGGCTATAGGTCAGGCGCGTCCGGCCGATCTTCGTCACGCACAAGGCCCTCGCTTGCGAGCCGCCCCAGCAAGGCTTTGGCCCGCGCCGGCGTGGTCCGCGCCGACCCGGGCGGCCACTTAGAGAACGCCTTTTCAAGAAAAAGCCGTGCTTCCTGCTCCTACCCTTGCTCCCTTTGCACGCCGGGCAAGTTGCTCTAGCAACCCCCCGCCATGAACGATCTCCCCCCGGTGCCCAATCCCGCCACCGAACAGGCTCGCATTCTCGCACGGGCGCTGCCGTTCCTGCGGCGCTATGCGGGCGCCACGGTGGTGGTGAAATATGGCGGCCACGCGATGGGCGACCCGGAGCTCGCCGCTTCGTTCGGCCGCGACATTGCCCTGCTCAAGCAGGTCGGCGTGAACCCGGTGGTGGTGCATGGCGGCGGGCCGCAGATCAATGCCATGCTGGAGCGCCTGGCGATCAAATCCACCTTCATCGCCGGCCTGCGGGTGACCGACGCGGCCATGGTGGAAGTGGTGGAAATGGTGCTGTCGGGCTCGGTGAATAAGCAGGTCACCGCGCTGATCAACGCGGCCGGCGCGCTGGCGGTGGGGATTTCCGGCAAGGATGGCGGCCTGATCCTGGCCAAGAAGGTGACCCGCACCGTGGCGAACCCGGACAGCACCACGGAGCGGGTGCTCGATCTCGGCTTTGTCGGCGAGCCGGACCATGTCGATGTACGGGTGATCCATGCACTGACCGGGAGCGGCCTGATCCCGGTGATCGCACCGGTGGGCATGGGCAGGGACGGGCAGACCTACAACATCAATTCGGACGACGCCGCCGGCGCGATCGCCGGCGCACTGGGCGCCACCAGGCTGATCATGCTGACCGACGTGCCGGGTGTGCTGGACGCGGACCGCAATTTGATACCGGAACTGTCCGCCGCCGGCGCGCGCGAGGCGATTGCCGCCGGCGTGATCACCGGCGGCATGATCCCCAAGGTGCAGAACTGCCTCAAGGCGGTGCGCGAGGGCGCGCGCGGCGCGGTGATCCTGGACGGCCGCGTGCAGCACGCCGTGTTGCTGGAATTGTTCACCGAAGCGGGCCCGGGGACGCTCATCCATCCATGAATAACGATCCGCAACCAGATCCTTACGGCGAACTGCGCGCCCGCATCGAGGCGCTGTGGGAGGCGCGCGACACCGTCAGCCCGAGGACAAGCGGCGATGACCGAATCGCTATCGAAACTGTTCTGGACAAGCTTGACCGCGGCGAGCTGCGCGTCGCCGAACGGCAAGGCGCGCACTGGGTCGTGCATGTGTGGCTGAAGCAGGCCGTGCTGCTGTCGTTCCGGCTCGCCGACAGCACGCTGATGCCGGGGCCCGGCGGCGCGCCATGCTACGACAAGGTGCCGATGAAAACCGCCGGCTGGGGCGAGAACCGGTTTGCCACCGCCGGCTTTCGCATGGTGCCCGGCGCCGTGGTGCGCCGTTCCGCCTATGTGGCGCCGGGGGTCGTTCTGATGCCGTGCTTCGTCAATCTGGGCGCCTATATCGATCGCGGCACGATGATCGATACGTGGGCGACGGTAGGCAGTTGCGCCCAGATCGGGCGGAATTGCCACATCAGCGGCGGCGCCGGCATCGGCGGCGTGCTGGAGCCGTTGCAGGCCGGCCCGGTGATTATCGAGGACGACGTTTTCGTCGGCGCCCGCAGCGAAGTCGCCGAGGGCGTGGTGGTGGAGCGCGGCGCGGTGCTGTCGATGGGTGTGTTCCTCGGCGCCTCCACCAGGATCGTCAACCGCGACACCGGCGAAATATTCCGGGGCCGCGTGCCGGCCTACAGCGTGGTGGTCCCCGGCACGCTGCCCGGCAAGACGGGCGCCAGTCTATATTGCGCCGTAATCGTCAAACAGGTTGACGCACAGACAAGATCTAAAACGTCCATCAATGATTTGCTCAGAGAATAGCAAAAGTTCTTTGCTTCTTTCTTTCGAAAAAGAAGAACTTTTCTGTTTTGAACAAAAGAACCAGAAAACTATTATCCATGAAGAACCTTGAACAGCAGGGACTCGCTGCAAAAGCCGCGGGTCGATTCGAGGAGGCGGCGGCGATATTCGCCCAGCTTGCCCACGCGCAGCCGAAAAGCCATGGCGCACTGTATAATCTTGGCAATACCTGGCTTGCCGCCAACCGGCCGGCGGACGCTATCGAACCGTTCCGGCGCGCAATCCGCGCAGCACCGCGCTTTGCTCATGCGCACAACAATCTCGGCGTGGCCCTGCTCGCGACCGGGCAACCCGCGCTGGCCGCCGCCAGTTTCGCGCGCGCCGCGTCGCTCGATCCGGCGAACCCGGCGCCGCGCCATCTGGCCGGACACGCCCTGCTGCGCGCCGGCAACCCGGCCGACGCCCTGCCGCACCTTAAACAAGCCAACACCCTGGCGCCGCACCAGGCGGCAATCATCACCGACCTCGCCGACGCGCTGCGCCGCACCGGCGCGCTGCTGGAGGTCGCCCCGCTGGCGCGCGAGGCCGCCGCATTGGCGCCCGATCGCTTCGAGGCCTGGAACAATCTCGCCAATGCGCTGCGCGACATCGGCGCGCTCGACGAGGCGGAGGCGGCCAGCCGAACCGCGCTGCGGCTCAATCCCGGCGACGGCGAAACCTACTACAACCTGGCTTTGACCCTGCTGACCGCGGGCAGACTGGAGGAAGCCTGGCCGCTGTGGGAACATCGCTGGCGCGGCGTGGTCGGCGCCACCCCGCGCTTCGGCACGCCGCCGTGGGACGGGCGGCCACTCGGAAACGCCACCTTGTATCTGCACGCCGAACAGGGGCTCGGCGACACACTCCAGTTCTGTCGCTACGTGCCCATGGCGGCATCCCGCGCGCGGGTGGTGCTGGCGGTGCAGGCGCCGCTGCTGAAACTGATGGCGACCCTGTCCGGCACCGCGGAGCTGGTTGACCTGAACGCCCCGCCGCCGGATTTCGCCGCCCATGCGCCGTTATTGAGCCTGCCGGGCGCCTTCAATACCGGCGTCAGCACCATTCCTGCCGATGTCCCCTATTTGCACGCCGACCCGGTGCGGGCCGCGCAATGGGCCACGCGGCTGCACGGCTTGCAGGGGCGCAAGATAGGGCTGGTTTGGGCCGGCAATCCCGACTTTCCGTTCGACACCGCCCGGTCGCTGCCCGCCGCGTTGCTGGCGCCACTCGCCACCGTTCCAGCCATCAGCCTGGTTTCGCTCCAGGTCGGCGCCACCGCGCGGTGCCCCCTACCGCTCGTCGACTGGACCCGCGAGCTGCACGATTTCGCCGACACCGCCGCGCTGATCGCTTGTCTCGACCTTGTCATCGGCGTGGACACCGCGGTGATCCACCTCGCGGGCGCGCTCGGCAAACCGGTGTGGCTGCTGAACCGCTTCGCCGGGGACTGGCGCTGGGAATGCCCGTGGTACCCTACCCTGCGCCAGTTCCGGCAGCAGACGCCCGGTGATTGGCCAGGCGTTGTTGCCGCGGTGCATGCCGCGCTATCCCTAATAGAGTAAGAGTTTCTTGGTTCTTCTTTCAAACACGAACTGCTTCCTTGTTCTTTATGCGCCCCACGCACGCGCATTCAGTGCTTCCCCCCGCCCCCCCAAGCCGCTATAGCGCCGCAGCCTCGCGTCTGCTTTGCGCACAACTGCGCATGACCGCGGGGTTTCACCACCACATGAGGCATTGTTTTGCGCATAGCGATGATTGGCGGCGGCTATGTAGGCCTGGTTTCCGGAGCCTGCTTCGCCGAACTCGGCAATGACGTCGCGGTGGTCGAATCCGATCCGCCGAAGCTCGCCAGCCTGCGCGCCGGCCGCATTCCCATCTACGAGCCGGGGCTCGACAACCTCGTAGCCGACAACGTGCGCGCCGGCCGCCTCACCTTCGGCGACGACATTGCCGCCGCGATCGCCGGCGTGGAGGCGGTGTTCATCGCCGTCGGCACGCCCACCCGGCGCGGCGACGGCCACGCCGATCTCTCCTACGTATATGCGGCGGTGGAGCAGGTGGCCCGCGTGCTGACGGGCTATGCCGTCATCGTCACGAAATCCACCGTCCCCGTCGGCACCGGCCACCGCATCCGCGACATCCTCAAGGAGGTGCGGCCCGACCTCGAGGTGGACGTCGCCAGCAACCCGGAATTCCTGCGCGAAGGCAGCGCCATCGGCGACTTCATGCGGCCGGACCGGGTGGTGATCGGCGTCGAGACAGATCGCGCCCGCGAAGTGCTGCGCGCGTTGTACCGGCCGCTGTATCTGATCGAGGCGCCGATCCTGTTCACCGCGCTGGAAACAGCGGAGCTGATAAAATACGCGGCCAATTCGTTCCTGGCGATGAAAGTTACGTTCATCAACGAAATGGCCGACCTGTGCGAACGCGCCGGCGCCGATGTGCACGACCTCGCGCGCGGCATCGGGCTGGATGGCCGGATCGGGCGCAAATTCCTGCACCCCGGCCCCGGATTCGGCGGCAGTTGCTTCCCCAAGGACACGCTGGCGATGGTGCGCATCGCGCAGGATTATGGCGCCCCGTCGCGCCTGATCGAGGCCGTCGTTGCGGTCAACGACGCGCGCAAGGCGAGCATGGCGGCGCGGATCATTACGGCCGCCGGCGGTGTGATCCGCGGCAAGACGATCGCCGTGCTCGGCCTGACCTTCAAGCCTGAGACGGACGACATGCGCGACGCGCCCAGCATTCCCATCGTCGGCCGGCTGGTGGAGGACGGCGCCACGGTGCGCGCCTTCGACCCCGAAGGCATGGATCAGGCCCGCCCGCTGTTGCCGCCCGGTGTGATCTATTGCCGCGACGCGCTCGACGCGGCCCTCGGTGCCGACCTGTTGATTGTGGTCACGGAATGGAACGAATTCCGCGCCATCGATCCCGTCCGCTTGCGCGAGACGATGCGCGGCGATCTCGTGGTCGATTTGCGCAACCTCTACGAGCCGGCCGCGATGCGGGCATCCGGCCTGAAATATCAGAGTATCGGACGGCTGTGATCCTGGTCCGCCCATCCGTGCGTGCATTGGCCCCGCTTGCACTGGCCGTCGCCGCCGCCTGCGGCGTTTGCGTCGCGGCATTCGCCGCACAGGCGTCGCCGCCGGTTCCGGACGCGATGGCAAATCAGCCGGACCCGCGCGAATACGTGACCCGCGCGGACACCAACCTCACCGCACTGGGCAATATTTTGCGTTTCGGCGGCCTAAATATCAGCTGGCTCGGCCTGCGCGACGACACCGGGCGGCCCGAGGATGCGCGCGTTCCCACGGATTTCGAAGTCGGCGACGCCATCAAGACGGCACAGATCATGGGCGCGGGCACGATCCGCGTCGCCTCGCTGGCTGCCTCGGCCGGCTGCGCGCTGTGCCTCACGCCCAGCCCCGGCCAAACCAATCCGGACGCGCTGGCCTACGCCGATCACCTCCTGAGGATCGCGCGCGACGCCGGTCTGAAGATCGTCGTCCCGCTCGCAGGTGCCGGTCATTGCGCCGTGGACGGCACGATCGATGCGGTATCGGGTACCCAGTGCGTCTTCACCCGCGTGCGTGGCCTGCCAGAACGCGCGTTCTATGCCGACCCGGATATGCGCGCCGAATTCGCCAGCCACGTCGTGGCGCTGCTCAATCATCTCAATCCGGAAACCGGCCTGGCGTGGAAGGACGATCCCACCATCATGGCGTGGGAAAATTGCGATGATTGCGGCCAGGGCGTCGACAATCAGGCGCTGGCCGGGTGGACAGAGTTTCTCGGTCAGGCGATCAAGGCCGTCGATAAACGCCATTTGTATGAGAACGGCGCCTTTGCCGGCCGCATCGGTATGGCGGGCGGCCCGGACGCGGCGATGCTGGCGCTGCCGAGCGTGGACATTATCGGCGATCTGATCGCCCCGCCGCCAGGCACGGCGCCCGATATCTTTGCCGCCGCCCGGCGGGCCGTCAACCGCGCCGGGCGAGTCTATGTGATCGATAATTACGCATGGACACCGTCGCACTGGACGAATGCCGACAGCCTCATCGATTTCCTCGCCGCCATCGTCGCCGACCGCGCCGTCGCCGGTGCGTTCCTGAGCGACCTGGGGGCCCATGCGGACCAGGGCGGATGGCTGCCGTCTCCGCGCCCGGATCAGCCCGTGCTGAATTACCCCGGCGGCCCGACCGGGCAGATCGGCACCGCAACGGTGGCGCCGCGCGCGCGTGCGATACGCCATTTCAGCTTCAGCATGATGGACATGGATCCGCCGGCGTTCGCCCAGCCGGACCCGCCGCAAATCATTTCGGCTGCCCAAGGCAGGTTGGTTTGGCGCGGCTCCCCTGGCGCCACCACCTACAGCGTGTCACGCAGCGCCGATGTGACCGCCAGCGGATCGTGGGAAACATTGTGCGATCAATGCGTCACCGATGCGAACCCGTCCTGGCAGGATCCCGCGGTGCCGAGCGGCCATGTGTGGTACCGGCTGACGCCCTACAATTTCAACCTGCACAATGGGCTGCCTTCGGCGCCGGTGCAGGACAAGTAAGGAAAGCCTAGGAAGTATTTTTTTTGAAAAAAAGAATCAAGAAACTCTTGTTTGTTAGAACATCCTCAAACGACGGAATTTATTACTAACTCAAAATAATAAAAGTTTTTTGTTTCTTTTTTTCAAAAAAGAAATACTTCCCTGCCTATACCGGCGCCGAAGCCTGAACGCGTCGCACCACGGCGGCCAGTGCGTCGATATCGGCGTATGTGTTATAGAAAGCCAGCGACGGACGCACCGTCGCTTCCAGCCCAAAACGGCGCAAAATTGGCTGCGCGCAATGATGCCCGGCGCGCACCGCAATGCCTTCCTGGTTGAGCGCGTGTCCCACCTCCTGCGGCGGGATGTCCTTGAGCACGAAGGATATTACGCCGGCCTTTTCGGCCGCGGTGCCGATGATCCGCAAGCCGGGGATTTCGCACAGCAGGCGGGTGGCATAAACCAGAAGATCGTGTTCATAGCGGGCGATATTCACCATGCCGATGCGCTCGAGATATTCGATGGCGGCACCCAGGCCGACTGCGTCGGCGATGTTTCCCGTGCCCGCTTCGAAACGGGACGGCGGGTCCTCGTAGACAGTTTTGTCGAACGTCACGTCGCGGATCATGTTGCCGCCGCCTTGCCAGGGCGGTGTCGCCTGCCAAACCGAGGCGCGACCGAACACCGCGCCGATGCCGGTGGGCGCGAATAATTTATGCCCGGAGAACACGAACCAGTCGCAATCCATGTCCTGCACGTTCACCGGCATGTGCGAAACGGACTGCGCGCCGTCCACCAGCACATGGGCGCCATGCCGGCGGGCCAGACGCACCATGTCGGCTACCGGCGTGACGGTGCCAAGCGCGTTGGACACCTGGGCGAACGCCACCAGCTTGGTTCGGTCGCTCAGCAATTTTTCATATTCGTCAAGTCGGACTTGGCCGCTATCGTCCACCGGGGCCACGCGCAGGATCGCGCCGGACTCCGCGGCGAGTTGCTGCCAGGGCACGATGTTGGCGTGATGTTCCAGCCAAGTAATGAGAATTTCGTCACCGGCGCGGATATTCTGGCGACCCCAGCTTTTCGCCACCAGATTGATGCCTTCGGTGGTGCCGCGGACGAACACGATATTGTCGGCGGACGGCGCGCCCAGGAAGCGCCGGACCGACTCGCGCGCGCCTTCGTAGGCATCGGTGGCGCGCGCCGCCAATTCGTGCGCCGCGCGATGGATATTGGAATTTTCGTGACGGTAGAAGTTCGCAAGCCGCTCGATCACCGCCTGCGGCTTTTGCGTCGTCGCCGCATTGTCCAGCCAGATCAGAGGGCGGCCGTTCACGTGCTCGGACAGGATCGGGAAATCCGCGCGCACGGCGGCGGCGTCGAAGGCGGGATGGCCGCTCGGGGGCGCCAGGGGTGTTTGCCCGGCCCAGGGCGGCTCGGAATCGTCCAGGAAATAGAAGCTGGGCGCGGGGCTTTGGGCGGCGGTCAAACCGGGCTGCGACGGGGCGTCCGGCTTGGCGGGCGCCAGCAGCACCGCCAGGTCCGCCTCTCCCGGAATGGAGGCGGACAGCGGCGGAATGGCGGCGAGAAATTGCGCTGCGGGATCGGACTGCGCGGTGCCGCCCGGAAAGTCCGGCACCGAATTTTGCGAAACCGCCGGCACCGCTTGGGGCGTTGCGGGATCGCCGATTTGGGCGGGTGCGAGCAGGGCGCCCAGGTCTGCCTCTCCTGGCAGGGACGTAGACAAACCGGGGAATCCGGGCACCGCGCCGGGAGCAGCACCTATCCCACCCGCCGGCACGCTGTTCGCTGGCGGCAAGGTCGCTGCCGGTGGCGCGGGCGTCGCGGACGGAAAATTACCCAGAGATGGGGCGCCACCGAAAAGTGGGGCGAGAAGCGTGTGCAGATCAGCGTCGGCCAAAGCGGCGGTCGGCAAGCCTGGCTGCTCGGCAAACGGCGGCGACGCTCGCGGCGTCGCGCCGAAGCCGGCCACTGGGACGCTACCGGGCGGCATGCCCGTTCCGGCCGGCGGCAATGACGCAACCGAAGGCGCGGCCGCCGTGCCGCCGCCCGGACGTTCGCGAAAAATCTCCCCAGCCAGGCGGGTCAGCAGCGCAAGGTCGGGCGCCGCCGACGCTTCATTACTTAGCGTAGGAATGGTCGTAAACATGGTATTTGCCCACCTCGACGCCTTCCAGCACGGCCAGCGCGTCGTCGGTCAGCACCGCCAACGAGCAATAGAGCGAGATGAGATACGAGGCGATGGCCTTGTGATTAATGCCCATGAAACGAACAGACAGGCCGAGCCCTTGCTGGCCGGGCAGGTTGGGCTGGAACAATCCCACAACGCCCTGCTTGGCCTGACCGGTGCGAAGCAGGATGATTTTCGTTTTACCCTTTTCCACGGCCAGCTTGTCAGACGGCACCAGCGGCACGCCGCGCCATGTGATGAATTGCGAACCGAACATGGACACGGTGGGCGGCGGCACGCCGCGACGCGTGCATTCGCGCCCGAACGCGGCGATGGCGGCGGGATGGGCCAGAAAGAACGCGGGTTCCTTCCACACATGGACCAGAAGCTCGTCCAGATCGTCCGGCGTCGGCGCGCCGGTGCGCGTTTTTAGCCGCTGCGAAGGCACCGCGTTGCTGAGCAACCCATATTCCGGATTGTTGATCAGTTCCCGCTCCTGCCGCTCCTTGATGATTTCGATCGTCAGGCGAAGCTGCTCGGCGATCTGGTTGTAGGGAACGCTGTAGAGGTCGGAGACCCGCGTGTGGATATCCACTGCGCTGTTCACCGCGCTCAACATATATTCGCGCGGCGCCTCCTCATAATCGACGAATGTCTCGGGCACCGCACGCTCGTCGCGCCCCGAACATTCCACCGATATGCGCGAACTGTCCCGCACCCGGTTGCGCCTGAAAATACCGGCCTCCACGGGCACCCATTGCAGGCAATGCACCAGCCATCGTGGCGTGATGGCCTGCATTTGCGGCTGGGTTTTGGTGGCATTCGCAAGTTGCCGTGCGGCAACATCACTGAGTGCCGTGTTCGCGGCCGATTCGTCGAGCATGCTGCGTTATTTCCCTCGGGACAGGATTGGGCGTGGGCGCCATGACGGTGCCGGAATTTCGACCGATTGTTTTGCAACCCTGAGTAGGGCGCACATGCGCCTCTTACACGCGGTTGTCAATAGGCATGGGCCCGATTCAAACTCTCACGCGAATCTGCCGGCGCGAATGACCGAAAATCTTTACCACATTTTTGGATTGACGGAGTAAGGTTTGCGCATCCGCCGACATACGCTGGGTGTTGGATGCCGCCCGAAAGCGATCATGCGGGTTGCCAAAACGGCCGCAACGGCAGTCCCGATATCCTTCAGCAAACCGAGGCCAGCATGATTAATCCGGCCGTCACCGCATTTTTCGACTTCGCGACGAACACGGTCAGCTACCTGGTGTCCGACCCCGTGTCAGGCCGCGCGGCCGTGATCGATCCGGTGCTGGATTTTGACGCCGGCGGCGGCGCGTTCGATACCGCCTCCGCGCGGAAAATCCTGTCCGCCGCGGCGACGGAACGGCTGCGCATCGTGTGGGTGCTGGAGACGCACGTTCATGCCGATCATATCTCCGCCGCACCGTTTATCGCCGCCCACACGGGCGCGCGCGTTGGCATCAGTGAGCGCGTGCGCCAGGTGCAGCGCCAATTTATTCCGACGTTCGGCGCCGGCGACCTGCACCCGGAGGACAAGGTGTTCGACCATCTGTTCGCCGACGGCGAAACATTCATGGTGGGCGGGATGCAGGGCCGCGTGCTGCACACGCCGGGCCACACGCCGGCCTGCGCCGCCTATGTGGTGGGTGACGCGGCTTTCATTGGCGACACGTTGTTCATGCCGGATTTCGGCACCGCGCGCGCCGACTTCCCCGGCGGCGACGCGCGCACGCTTTACCGCTCCATCCAACGTATCCTGGCGCTGCCGCCGGAAACGCGCCTGTTTGTCGGCCACGACTACAAGGCGCCCGGCCGCGATGAATTTGCCTGGGAAACCACCGTCGCGACGGAACGCGAACACAACATCCACGTGCGCGACGGCGTTTCCGAACAGCAGTTCGTCGTCCTACGCGAAGCCCGGGACGCCAGCCTCGCGCCCCCAAAACTGCTATACCCCTCGATCCAGATGAACATGCGCGCCGGCCACCTTCCGCCGCCGGACGAGCACGGGCACCGCTATTTGCGCATACCGATCAAGAATACGCCGTCAGGAACGTAATGGGTGAGCTGAAGTAGTCGCATGGGGACGGGCGGTGACGGGTGCCGCCGGCTTGGCTGCTGTGGGACGCGGCAGCGGATGCACCATCGCCCGCTGGGCATGAGACGTCGCCGTGGTTGCAAAAAAGACCGCCTTTAGCGCGGCATAAGCCAAAATGAAGCGTGGCATTGCTAGCCCTTCAATGGAGGCCTCTACGTTTCAAGACCCATTAGAGAATAGCTAACCATTTGCCGCAAGCTGGAGACTATTTCAAGACTTTTCTAATTCTTATCGTGTTAAGAGTTTCCAGCGCGTAGGTTTAGATGCATCCTGGTGTTTATTCGCAATCCGGCAGATATTCAGAACACGTATCCTGCCTCCAGAAAGCTTCGAAGCTGCGACGGGCTGTCTCCATCGCGGCCCAATCCATCCCCGTGCCTGACGTTTAAAATCGCCAGAGCCGACAGATCCCAGCGCACGAACCAGCGTCCGTGCGTGTAGGTCGGCGTCACCGTCAACGAGGTTGCGCCGCTGTCCGGCCCATATAGCAGATTGGTCGGGTTTTGCGCGCCGGAGGCGCCGGTGCTGAGTTCCGCCTCGATCCTTGCGCCAAGCGTGAATGCCGGGCTCACCGCATAGCTCGCCAGCACGGCGCCGCCATAGAGGGACGCGGCGTGGCCGATGCCGATCCTGCCATCCGCCGGCACGGTGCTGTATTGCAAATAGGGCGACAGCATCAGCGGCCCCTTCGTGTAGGTATAGATAAGGTTGTAGATTCCGCCGTTGTTCTGATCGAGCGGCGTCGCTGTCGTGTTGCGGAAGCTCGCGCCCAGGTTGGCGCCCGCCGCGAATACCAGAACGCTAGCCGGGTCGATTGTCCAGCTCGCGGAGCCGGAGAGCCATGTGTATCGGTTGGCGTAATAACCGTCGTTCCAGGACAGGCTGAAGCCGACGGGCCCGACGACATAGTTCGCCTGAACGCCCCGGCTGACGGCCGGCTCCTGGTTCCACAGCAGCCCGCGTTCGATGTTAACGTTTTCGAACGTGAACGTGTATTCATCGCCGATCAGTGTCGGCAGCTTTCCCAGTTGGACGGAAAACGCATCCGACGGCGCCATTTTCAGGAACGCCTGCGGCACCGGGTCGAAGAATTTTTCCGGCGTGTTGCTGGCATCGGTTTCGTGCGCGTAGATTTGTCCCAGCGCGGGTAGCGCATAGGCGCCGAGTTGAACGTAGAACCGCACCGGCCCATCGATCTTCTGCAAGAAAACCTGCGCGTTGCCGATATCGGCAATCGCGGTCCGGTCGCCTGCGCCGGGATGGCTTTGCAGCAGGCCGAGCGCGGAAAATGCGCCGTCCACATACCAGGTGCCCAGCGGGCCCGCATCGAATGCCGGCGGCGGCGAACTGAGCGACAGCGGGCCAGACATGACCGGGACCGGCAGCGCTATGCTGGTTGTCGATGGCGCGGCAGGGGGCGGTTGGGACGGCGCGAGTGGTTGAGCGGCCGAGGTGGCAGCACTCTGTGCATTGGCGGTACCGGCGCTCAGCAGCAGCAAAACACTGAGGGTGATGTCCAGCCGCTGCATAACGATTGCATACCCATGATTTTTATGGAGAAGGCCAATCCTGGAGCAGCGGCCTATCCTGGAGCAGCGGCCAATCCTGGAGCAGCGGCCAATCCAGAAAGGGCACAATCCAGCAATCTTGTTGCAGGTCGGTTAATGGCCACCCATTGAGCATGGCGCGGAAAAACGGTCACGCCCCATGAAGTGCCGCAGGTCATTCATTTTGTGGCGGGCGGGCTGCGAAGTTGGTGGGCTGAAGCCCACCCTGCGGCAACGTCCCGGTATACAATTTCAATGACACGGGCTACTGGAGCACCGACGATTTTGCAGTCAGGCTAGCGGGGGAGGGGTTTTTGCCGACGGTCAAACTCAACGACAGTTGGTATGACCGCTTCTTCTAGCCGAACAACATCTCCACATCATCCTCGGTCATCTTCAGCGCATTCGCCCCAGCGCCGGACAATATTCCCTCCGCCAATGCGCTCTTGCGGGCCTTTAGAACTTCCATTTTCTCCTCGATGGAGTTTTCCGTAATTAGCCGGTGCACAAATACTTTCTTTGTCTGACCGATACGATGCGCCCGATCCGTCGCCTGGTTTTCCACCGCGGGGTTCCACCAGGGATCGTAATGGATCACCGTATCGGCGGCCGTGAGGTTCAGGCCGACGCCGCCGGCTTTCAGGCTGATCAGGAAAAGCTTGGTGCGGCCGGCCTGGAATTCATCCACCGGGGCGGAGCGGTTGCGCGTATCGCCGGTCAGCAGCGAGTATTTGATCCCCAACTTGGTAATGGTTTCCTCGATCAGCGCCAGCATACTGGTGAACTGGCTGAACAGCAGAATGGCGCGGCCCTCGTCGAGCAGCGTGGTGAGCATGTCGATCAGCCGTTCGAGTTTCGCCGATCCGGCCTTTTGCCTCGTTTTGGCATCGATTTTCAGCAGCCGCGGATCGCAGCACGCCTGACGCATTTTCAGCAAAGCATCGAGAATGACAATGCCGGATTTGGCAAGCCCCTGCTGGGCGATCGCCTCCTGCACGCGGGTGTGCATGGCGAGCCGGATCGCTTCGTAAATCGCACGCTGCGGCGGCTCCATCTGCACGGTTTCAACAATGTCGGTGCGTGGCGGCAATTCGGTTACCACTTCGGCCTTGGTGCGGCGTAGCAGGAACGGCGAGACCCGCTTGGCGAGTGCCGCGTGCAGCACGGTGTCGCCGCCCTTTTCGATCGGGGTACGGAACCGGCTGCCGAATTCGCGTTGCGTGCCGAGAAAGCCGGGCATCATGAAGTCGAACAAGGCCCAGAGCTCGCCGAGATGATTCTCCATCGGCGTGCCGGTGAGGCAGATGCGCTGGCCGGCGCGCAGGCGCCGCACCGTCTGCGCCATGGTGGCGGCCGGGTTTTTCACCGTCTGCGCCTCGTCGAGAATAAGACTATGCCATTCCTGCGCGGTCAGAATATGGTCATCGCGGGTCAGCAACGGATAGGTCGAAATAACGATATCGCTGCCCGGGATCTGGTCGAAGCGCGATTTGCGATCGGTGCCTTGCAACGGCAGCACGCGCAGGCCGGGCGCGAAACGAGCACATTCCCGCGCCCAGTTGCCCACCACGCTGGTGGGGCAAATGACCAGCGCCGGCTTGTCCAGCCGGCCGGCCTGTTTCTCCACCGCGAGGTGCGCCAGCGTCTGCACGGTCTTGCCCAGGCCCATGTCGTCGGCCAGCACGCCGGCCAGCCCCGCGGTGCGCAGAAATTGCAGCCAATCCACGCCGCGCTGCTGATACGGGCGCAACGACGCATCGAACCAGGACGGCACCTCCGCCTCGATAATGCTGCCGTGGTCACGCAACATGCGGCCGAGCGAGCGCAGCGCATCGCCACCGCGCCATACCATGTCGGCCGACAGGCCGGCCTGCTCCAGCGCCGCCACATCGGCCGCACCATGGCGCGACACCCGCAGCACGCCGTTGCCCTCGGTGACGCCGCCGGCGCCGAACAGGTCGAACAGCGTCAGCAGCATCGGCTTGATGGTCGCGACGTCCAGCGCAAGGCGGCGACCGTCCGCCAAAGTCAGGATCAGCGGGCGCGCATTGGTTGTTTCGTTATCGCGCATCGCCCGGATCATCTCGGGCGTGCCTGGCCGATGCAGCAAGGTCAGCAGCGGCGGCACCAGATCGATACGCTCGTCCCCGACGATCACGCCGAGGTCGAATTCGAACCAGTCGATGCCGGTCGATTCGCGCAATTCCGCCTGGAACGGCGCGGTCGGCGTCATCACGCGATGCGGGAAATCCTTATCGACTTCGATTTCCCAGCCCAGGCGCTGCAAGGCCGGCAACCCGTCCAGCATGAATTCGAGCCATTTTGCATCCGGATCGGCACCGATCATCACCAGGCTGTCCGGCGCGCCCGCCTGACGCAGATAGGGCAGGGCGCGGTGCAGCCACCGCAAGCCGTGCTTCTGCAGCAGCGCGTCGGCGGTCGATTCCGACCCGTAGTCACGCGCCAGCTTGTGCCGAATGCCGTCGAGGATGATTTCCGGCCCCTGGTGGTCGACCGGCACCAAGGCGGCGCCGTAGCGGAAGCTTAATTGCACGCCACCGGGCGCCGGCCGGTTGCGCGGATCGTAATAGGCGCCGCGCAGGGGCAGGTCGCGCAAATGAATGTGCGGCACCGGCGTGCCGACCAGCGGCTCGCCGCTCGGCAATTCGCGCGGCGCCGGCACGTGCGTGCCCGGCAACGCCGCATGCAGCGCCTCGCCGAGCGCCGCCGCCTGGTCGGGCGGCACCGCCGGGGCATCCAGCAGGCGGCGCAGCACGCGCGGCGGCACGTCGAGCAGAATGGGGCCGACTTCACCCGTGGTCTTGTCGATATACCAAGGGTCCGGCAGCAGGATCGGCAGGCCGCCGTCCGCCAGTGACAGCACCGGGTGCTGCATGCCGTCAGCCGACACGTGCCATGTCACATCGCCGGGTCGGCTTTCGCCGCGGATCGCCGGAATGCCGGGGAACGACCCGACGCGGGCGCGCCCGGTCGCCAGAATGGCGCGCAAAGTCACGGACGGATCGGCCACCCGCTCATCGATGCCGGTGAAATTGAGCTGACGCAAAATGCCGCGGTCGGTCGGCCGCAGATATTTTGGCGGCGTGGTGGCATTCGCCAACTGATGACTGCTCGGCCTGGTATGCGCGCTGCCGATTGTGCCATCTCGCTTGGTGTCGGCCGCCGCCAGCGACACCTGCAAGGTCGGCGCCCGGTGTCCGATAGCCTCCGCCTGGTCCAGGACATAATAGAGGCGCTTGAAGACGTTTTGCGGGTATTCCTCCGACTCGGTGGCTACTTCGTCGGCCAGGCCACGCAGCCACGCGCTGAGATTGGACGGCAGCCCAAGTCCGGGCTTTGCCGCCGGCGCGGCGCCGGCGGCGCGCGATGCCTTCAGAACGGTCGGTGACGGGATCACCAGCGGCGCCGGCGCCTGCCCCCCGCGCGACACCGAAGGTCCCGACCCGGCGTGGGAAATTGCTTTTTCGTTACGCGCATGCGCAAGCAGGACCGCGGCCACGTGCTTGCAGTTGACGCCGACCGGGCAACTGCAATCGCCGTCCACCATCCATTTGCCGCGCGCGTCACGCTCCAGCCAGATCATCTGGCTGTAGGGCTTTTTCGCCGACCCCTGAACCTTGGCGGTAATCAGGTCGATTTCCTCGTCGGCCTCGATGCGCCGCACGCGGCCCTGGCGCACATACGCCTCCGCCGCCGCGAAGGCGTTGGGCGCCACGGCGGCGCGAATGGCGTCCTCGGTGATATCAAGCATGCAAACCCGCCCTCATCCGCAAACGCCCCATCCCAACAGCAAAAATACGAGTCGCCTAAACAGCAAAAGTTCTTTGGTTCTCTTTTTCAAGAAAGAACTACGTCTTAATGTCGCGGATAAAGCGCCAGTAAAATCTCGACCAGGATCAACGCCACGATCAGCATTTCCATGAAACCCGCGCGCGCACTGGCGCTCTCGTCGTAGAGCGCCTGATACGTGTCGCGAATGATCGCCAGTTTGCGATCCACCGCGGCACTCACCAGCTTGACGCGGAACAGATCGAGGGCCGCAGTGTAAACGCGAGCCAAATACACGTCCTCGGTTACCTGCAACGCATTGTCCACCTTCTCCGTCAGCTCCGTCACTTCAGCCACCAGCGTATAGAGGCGCCGGGCGAGATTGGCGAAGCGGCGCGGCGCGAAACTCCAGCGCCGCGTCGCTTCCACCAGGTCGTACATGCGCGGCAGCTCGTCATCCAGCAACTCGTCGTAGTAGCGCATCTCCAGCAACTGCGCATTGGCCACTTCGATCACGTCTGCCACATCGGTGTCGCGCGTCGGCTCGTAGATGAACGCGCGGTCCCAGGTCAGTACCACAAGGTCGTCGGTGTAGTAGCTGAACCGCCGGCTGAGCAGATCATTGCGCGCCGCATCGGCCAGACGCCGGCGCTCGCCGGACAGCAGCGGCACCAGATCGAGCTGCGCGCCCAAGGTCGGCGCATCCACCGGCCGCGAAAAGCTATGGACCGTGGCAACGAGATAGTCCTCCTCCAAGGTCGAAAGAGTGGGCCGGTCCCACGCCGCCCCCACCGCCTCACGCAACAGCGCGAGCAAAGCCGCCCACTGCGGCGCCTCGGCCCCCGGGCCGATCGCGGCGTCCAAATCGCCCGCCAGAGACACAAAATCGGCCCAGTCCAGCCCCTCCGCCGGCACCCGAACCGCCAAGGTCACCACGCCGAACACATACAAACGCGCCGCAACCTGCGCCTCGGTCATCCGCCCGCCAAGCTCGAGCGAGAGCGGCGGCAACACCAACGCCAACGGCGCCTCGCCAAACGACACCGCCTTGGGGGGCGTCCCACTCAACCGGCTGCGCGCCCCAGCCCGCGCCTGCCGCGACCAAAGCGCCTCAGCCCGCCCAAGATCAATGGCATTGCAAACGTCAAACAATCGCAACGCGGTAATATGGCCAGCCGTAACGGCGGGAGCGTCGTGCATGGGGGGCCTAGAAAATAGGTAAGGGAGAAGGCCGGGGCTCTGCCCTTGGACCACGTCGTGTGAAACACGCATTCGCGTGATGGGTGTGAAACACGCATTCGCGTGATGGGTGTGAAACACGCATTCGCGTGATGGGGACAAGTCCCCAGACCCCATTTGTTTAAGAATAGTCAGGGAATAAGGAGGGGGGCAACACGGCTGTTGCTACCGCCGCGATGCCCCCCTCCTTATCCCTGACCTCCCTTAAGTCACAGGTTCTAAGGACTTGTCCGTCGTGCGAATGCACGCTGCGCGTGACGTGCGAATGCACGCTGCGCGTGACGTGCGAGTGCACGCTGCGCGTGACGTGCGAATGCACGCTGCGCGTGACGTGCGAACGCACGCTGCGCGTGACGTGTGAATGCACGCTGCGCGTGACGCGGGGGGTCCAGGGGGCAGAGCCCCTGGCCTTTTTCCTCCCTACACTCTAGGTCCCCCCCATGCAGGACGCCATCCACGTCGCAGCGCTGAGCAAACGGTATCGCGAGACTTTGGCGGTGGACGATATTAGTTTCGCCGTTCGCCGTGGCGACACGGTGGGGCTGCTTGGCGGCAATGGGGCGGGCAAGACGACAACGATTGCCATGTTGCTGGGTTTACTGGTGCCGACCGCCGGTCGGATTGTGATGCTGGGTCATGACATGGCGAACGATCGGTTCGCGGCTTTGGCGCGGATGAATTTCTCTTCGCCGTATGTGGCATTGCCCCAGAAGCTGACGGTGATCGAGAATCTGCGCGTTTATGCACATTTGTATAATGTGCCGAAAGCGGAACGGCGCATTCGCGAATTGGCCGACGAGCTTGAATTGCATGATTTGCTCGATCGCGCG
>Ga0116229_10003465_pt1 | contig 25932 bp, 29 predicted proteins | sample S1TSphgellanicum_3_FD_87313 | JGI IMG/M metagenome (GOLD analysis project Ga0116229, IMG submission 87313) | Host-associated microbial communities from peat moss isolated from Minnesota, USA - S1T2_Fc - Sphagnum magellanicum MG | ecosystem: Host-associated > Plants > Peat moss > Unclassified... | reverse complement strand
TGGTATGAATTGCAAAGGAACTTATTCACTTTAGTCTTGCGTGATTACATTGTAGAAAATCTTACCAATACTTGTGCTGCTTAGTACACATGAATGAGATTTTTTGTCAATGCGTAAGTCCTAATCTAGAAAGAACAACTTTGTCGAACGCACTCAAAAAAACTATCGAGTCGGCGTTCGACTTTGTACAATGAAAAATAGAGAACCGCCTGGTTAAAGCCTATGACCTCTGTCACGAAAGCTACCGAATCGGCATTAAGTTTACCTGACCACACTCAGTTACCAGAGTCAGATGGGACATTTGTGTTCGCGAAGCGTGCCGAAGGCAAAAATTGGCAAGAACATCCGCAAAGTATTTTACTGACTGACTCGATTACACCTGTCTTGGAGGAACGTCATCCTGATAATCATTATTGTGTAGGACAGGATTTAGGAATTTACTGGCGATTGACAGATCCCCCAGAGAAAGGCGCAGAAGTCCCAGACTGGTTTTATGTCCCGAATGTCCCACCAACACTCAAGGGCAAAACGCGGCGTTCTTATGTGCTTTGGAAGGAGTATATTGCGCCCTTGATTGTACTAGAATTTGTCTCTGGCAATGGTGAAGAGGAGCGAGATCAAACACCACCTTCTCAAGGGGAAGATGGAAAGGCGGGTAAGTTTTGGGTCTATGAGCAGGCAATTCGAGTGCCTTATTATGGGATTTATGAAGTGTCAAAAGCGCAGGTGGAAGTCTATTATCTAGTAGATAGTACTTACCGACTGATGCCAGCTAATGAACGAGGACATTATCCAATTGCTTCTTTAGGAGTAGAATTGGGAATCTGGCAAGGATGGTATCCCAATGCGAACTACCTTGGTTACGGTGGTGGGATGCACAAGGAAATCTACTCTTAACAGGTGAGGAACGCGCAGAAGTTGAACGACAACGCGCAGAGGTTGAACGACAACGCGCAGAAGTTGAACGACAACGCGCAGAAGCTGAACGACAACGCGCAGAAGCTGAACGACAGAAACGAGAGAGAATTGTAGAGAAGTTGGGAGTGCTTAGTCTTGAACAACTCAATGCTTTGGGAATTGACCCAACGCTGTTGGATTAGGGAAAAAAATGAAAGCGCTGAAACTGGTAAAAGCAAAGATAACAAGTGGGATTTGTGGCTGTTTATTTTTGACTTTTGCTTCCATCTCCCCCTCAGCAGGTGCTGCAACTACAGCCAGTGAATATCGGCAATTAGGGTTGTTGTATCGTCAACAAGGTCAGTACCCCCAAGCCATTACTGCAATGCAAAAATCTGTAGAACTCGAACCAAAAAATATTATGGGAAGAGTCAATTTGGGTTGGACGTTGCACTTAGCAGGAAAGGAGCAAGAAGCGGCAAAATCTCTATGGGAAGTTATATCTAGAAAGCCATTATTTGTTCCAGCTTACAATGCTTTGGGGATTGTCTATTTAGTTGATGGTAACTTGCCAGCAGCAGTATTAGTTCACACCTGGGCAGCAGTTCTCAAACCAGATGATGAAATAGCTTATTACAATTTAAGTTTGGCACTGCATCGGCTACAAATTTATAACTTAGCTATTTTAACTGCCAATCGTGCTGCTATCCTGGAACCAAATAATCCTCACCCGTTAGTCGCTAGTGCGATCGCCTACTGGGATGGTGGTGACAAAAAAACTGCCAAAAAAGTTTATAAAAGAGTCATAAATTTAGACTCCAGATATAGCGAGCAGAGTTTTTTAAGTAATCTCAAGCAAGCAGCCTTTACCTCAGGTCAAATTCAGACAGTTGAGTCAATTCTTGTTGCTTCTAGATATTAAAGATTAACCTGTAAGTAAAAGCACTTAAGATGATGAGCAATTTGTCAAGAGGTTTGGAGATGAAATTTTTCTGTTGGCTGATGACTCCCAGGAAAATACAACCCGTTCGTGCTAGGGTTGTGACCATCTTCATCATAGATGCAGTATTCTTCTCCTTCTGTGCCTAAGACTGCTTGGCAACGCCTCACCACTTGCCAATCTTCTGGGACGAGCAGATCAGTGAGGGTATGATCGCGTCCCATTACATGCTGTTGCTTACTTAGTTCTAAATATAAAATTTTTTTATTTCCTCACTATGCGTAAATATTTATACTTAAGTAATTTCGGTCGTCTTGGTTAAGTGTCATTTAATTACTTAGACGAGTGATTTTGTGTTTATTTTAAATAGTTAAAACAACGATTATATGAAACTTTTGCGGAGATGTGATGAAAGATAACTCTAAAAGATTATTCAGTCGATCCACTGATGTTGATGTAACTTTTATCATGATAGGTTTGAAAAACCGTAGCGAATAAAGTTATGATCACACCGACACTGTTAAACAATCGCTACCAATGGATTCGGGTACTGGCCTCTGGCGGGTTTGGTGAAACATTCCTAGCAGAAGATACTCAGATGCCATCGGGACGCCGCTGTGTCATTAAGCAACTCAAGCCAGTGGCTGATAACCCGCAGGTTTACCAATTGGTGCAGGAACGCTTTCAGCGAGAAGCTGCAATTTTAGAAGAACTGGGTGATGGCAACAATCAGATTCCTCGATTAAATGCCTATTTTGCGGAAAATGGGCGATTTTACTTGGTGCAAGAATATATTGAAGGACAAACTCTGACGCAAACGCTGCAACAGCAGGGGGTGTTGAGTGAGAGTACGGTTAAAGAAATTTTGACCAATATTTTGCCAGTTCTCGATTACGTCCACAGCAAGGGGATTGTGCATCGAGATATCAAACCAGATAACATCCTCATTCGCTACGTCGATGGAAAACCAGTTTTGATCGACTTTGGCGCAGTCAAAGAAACGATGGGAACGGTGGTGACAGCTTCTGGAAATTCCAGCAAGTCGATTGTGATTGGCACGCCTGGGTTTATGCCGAGTGAGCAAACTGCTGGACGCCCCGTATTTGCAAGTGATTTGTATAGTTTGGGGTTAACGGCGATTTATTTACTCACAGGTAAGATTCCCCAAGAATTGGGATGTGACCCTGCAACAGGTGAGATTCTCTGGCGACAATATGCCTTGAGTGTGAGTCCCAGTTTCACCACTGTTTTGGACAAAGCGATTCAGTCTCATGCACGCGATCGCTACTCCAGCGCCAGAGAAATGTTGCAAGCATTGCAGACTGGGGCGTCTTTCAGACCTCAACCTAATCCCACGGTAATCTCCGCCCCAGCAGCAGGGGGGTCTGTTCAACAGCCGACAGTGTTAGCTGCACCATCCGCATCAGGTCCATAGTAAATATTTATAGTCTTGTCCAGGATCAAGACGATAATCAAGTAAAAAATTCTATCTACTAAGGTGTAGTTTGTGGCTGAAATCTCACAAATTGAACAACGCGAGCAAAAAATTACAGAGTTAGAAGCAAATTTAGAATATGCTTATCAATTAATTAAGCACCAGCAAGAACAAATCATTGAACTGCAAGAGCTAATAGCACCAAACAAAAATCAAATTTATCAGCAACAATCAATACTCATCGAGCATGATATTTCTCTTTTGTCAAAAACAAAACTAAATTCTCACACCGTCACAGGAGAAAGTCAGAATCAAAGTAAAAAACACGGCAAGCAACTCTCTCGCTTACAATTTTCTACCTTAGTGACAGGAGTTGTCCTCTTAATAACACTCATTTGGTCAGCACTAAATCGACGGCAAAATCCATTTCCATCTGAGCCAGTTGCTAAACCATCTGTAACCGTTCCTCAAATAATAAATAAGCTTCCTCCCCTGCCAGTATTATCATCTGTCCCTTTAGAGGTTCCTCCTTTCCCTGAAGTCAGGCAAGAAAATTTAGAACTGGCATATAACGTTAAAATAACTCCTAATTATCATAAAACTCAGAAATTACAAGCAATAGTTGATGCTGTCATTTCTGTCACTGCTGCTAACAAATTGCCATTAAATCCATTATCAGTCACACTAATCGACATAAAAAATGGTAATTATGCAGAATATCAACAAGAGAAACCGAGGTTTCCAGCCAGTGTAGTAAAAATGTTCTGGATGGTCGATCTGTATGCCCAAATTGAAAATGGTATTTGGCATGAAGCAGACTTCATCCCATACCTCAGCGCAATGATTAAAAAATCGGATAATAATGCCGCTAGCAATATTCTAGACGCAATTACCAAAACTAAATCCGGGCACAATTTAGAAGGAGAAAAATATGAAATATGGCTCAATGGCAGAAAAAGAATTAATGACTTTTTTCAAAAAGCAGGTTACAAAAAAATTAATATCAACCAAAAAACTTTTCCAATAACTAAAGAAAAAATTTATGAACCTCAGGGTTCCGACTTAAAAATGCGGGGCGACCCTAAAGATCCCATTAGGAATAAAATCACAACACAGCAAGCAGCTAGACTTTTGTACGAAATTTACAATAGGCAAGCTATATCTCCATCTGCTAGCGTCAAAATGGCTAACTTGCTATCAATAGATCCAGGCACTAGGCTTGAGAAGCAAAATCAGCAAAATCCTGATGAGTTTAACCCAGTACGTGGATATCTAAGCGAGTCATTGCCAACGGATGTTTACTTTGGTGGTAAAGCGGGTTGGACTTCTGGTTCTCGTCAAGAAGCGGCATATATAGCAACGCCAGACGGTAAAGCCGCTTACATTCTTGTTATTTTTGCAGAAGACCGTGCCTACGCCTACGACTGGAAAATATTTCCCCAAATATCTCGCCTAGTGTTTGATCGCATGACAAAAGGGAATTGACCGAAAGCTGTTGGATTATGGTAATTGGTTATCCTCTGTTTATAAATATGTCTATTTCTTCGACAAGTTGGTTGATACACCTTGGGGACATCACAAAAAACCTTATGACCGCTTCCAGGTTGTAGTTAAAACCATAAATGGAGTGTCGGATCAGATTCAGGTTAAAGCTGACCGATAAAATGACAGTGCAAATAACTACGCAGCTAACGAAGTTGAGCAGTTAATTGAGTCGAAAATAAAGAAGATAAAGTGCCAAATTTCAAGATTAAGCTAAAGCTAAAGCGTATAGGATTTGTATATCTAAATTTCATCAAACTCTTGTAGGAAGAAAAAGTGTGGCTAACTACGATAATCTGAGTAACATTATTGAGCACATCCTTAACGGAAGTCAAACTGAGGATGATAGGGAACAATTGCGGTGATCGCATTGACCAAGAAACCAACACAGAAAACCTCAAGAAAGTTTTATAGTCTTCCGACTCCTCAAGAAATCGATCCAAGTAAAATAGAATCTGGAATTACCAACCTCAGCAATCAGTTAAATGCTTTGGTCAAGCAAGTGAACTCCAAAGCGAAAGTAGAAGCCATTGAAAAGCTCAATGGGTCTGTCCAGGAGATACAGCAGAAAACAAAAGCACAAATCCAAAACCTAGAAGCACAACTGCAAGCTTTTGACCTCAACCAAACTAATAGTCACACTGCCATACATAGCAATATTGCCAGACTTCAAAGCCAAATAGATCAGTTCAGTCAACAAATACAGGACTTACCCCCACCCTATGACCCCAGTCCACTAGAGCAGCGCTACCACTAAATCGCGACTCAGTATAATCGTTTAGCATAATTTATACAATCAAAAATCACAAAAACCCGCCAGTCCATAGCCAGCGTCCAAGACAGTACCGCCACTGCTGTGGTTGAAACTCGCTCCTCCTTTTTAGAGGAAATAGAATCCCTACATACCAGACTTGATGCTTTGCCAACTCCTACTGGCCTCACTCCAGTAGAGGAAGCGATGCCTGCGGCGGGCTGCGCCTACGCACTTTTGAGAGTAGAAGTACAGCATATTGATACCCTGACTACCCAACTTCAAACGGAGCTACAAACTCATGAATTTGTCCCCGTTAACAACCCCTGCTTAGTATAAATTGGGCGAATCATTTGTCTTAAAGTAGGCAATTGTCTCACAAAAAACAGAGAACCTAAAATACAAGCAATCCCATCGATAATTAATGTATTGGGAGTACCAATGTGATTCGCTAAGACACCTCCCAATAAATTACCAATAGGTGTCATGCCCAAAAATGACATTGTATATAAGCTCATCAACCGTCCGCGCTTGTCCTCTTCAACGATTGTTTGTAAAATTGTATTGCCAGCAGCGATTTGCATAATTGTGCCGAAACCAACAAATAACATTGTGAATAAAGACAATGGTAAAGAGTGGGATAAGGCAAAACCAATTAACCCAAGTCCTAAGATACCTGGAGCTAAAGCCATTAATTTACCAAGTCCTACTACTGTTTGCCGCGTAGCTAAATAAATTCCTCCTGCTAATGCTCCGACTCCTGACGCTGCCATCAAAAATCCCAGAGTATCTGCGTTACCTTGTAAGATTTTTTCTGCAAAAATCGGTACGAAAACATTGTATTGCATGCCGAAGAAGCTGACTAAGGCTGATAGCAACAGGATTGTCCGAATTGGCGCAAAGCCAAAGGCATACTCGAATCCTTCTTTGATTCTTTGCAAGGGATGAACACTACTGACTACAATTGTTCTCGGCTTAATTTTCATTGCCAATAAACCAATAATGACGGCAATGTACGAAAGACCATCAATTAAAAAACAATAAGCCGGACCAACTCTAGCCAGCAGCAACCCGCCAATCGCTGGACCAATTAATCGCGCACCATTAAACATTGTCGAGTTTACGGCGATCGCATTCGTTAAATCTTCTCGACGTTCCACCAACTCTGGCACAAAGGCCTGCCGCGCTGGTGCATCAAAGGCATTAATAAATCCTTGAAACAAGCTTAAGACAATGATATGCCAAATATGAATTACCCCAGTCCACGCCAATAAGAAGAGCGCTAATGACTGAATCATCGCCAGTATTTGCGTACCGATTAAAGTACGCTGGCGAGAAAAGCGATCCACAAACACCCCACCAAAAGGTGCCAGAAAAAAGCTAGGAATTTGACTAGTAAATCCTACAACTCCTAGCAATACTGGAGAGTTTGTTAAGCGATAAACTAGCCAAATCGTGGCAGTTTGCGTCATCCACGTCCCAATTAGGGATATACTTTGTCCTGCAAAAAATAGACGGTAATTTCTTGATCTAAAGGCTGGTAGTTGCAACTTTTTTATGACCGCTTGTGTATTCATGCGAGGCTAGATTTATACCAATCTGCTTTTATAGATATCATCCACTACGATCCCCATCGCCCCTCCACAGGTGGAAAGGAATACCACTATGAGGGAAGGTTTTTGATCTATAGCAATCCGTGCAAGAGTTACAAACACCTCTCCCTTGTCCCCCCTGCCTTACCTAACTCGCACACTAACTACCGCAGACATCCCAGGTGTAATGCGTGATTCATACCCTTTGATACTTTGTGGGTCGAAAACAATCTTCGCAGGGATACGCTGCACGATTTTGGTAAAGTTACCAGTGGCGTTATCCGGCGGCAACAGAGCAAACTCAGCGCCGGAAGCTGGCGACATACTATCAACATGACCCTCAAAGGTGTGATTAGGGAATGCATCTAGCTTAATTTCAGCCTCCTCTCCTGGCTTCATTTTTTCCAATTGGGTTTCTTTAAAGTTGGCAACTACCCAATTCTCATTATCCACAACTGACATTAACAGTGTCCCTACTTGCACCCGGTTACCAACTTCCACCGTTTTCCGCCCTACCCGTCCAGTAGCAGGTGCGGTGATGTTGGTGTAGGAGAGCTGCAATTGTGCGTCTTGGAGGGATGCAGCGGCTTGGGTGATAGCTGAGAGTGCTGCTTCGTACTGACTACGATTCACTGCTGTTTGTTGTCCGCCAGCAGTAGCTTGTTGCATTCCTCCTTTGGAGGACGCTAGTTTCCCTTGTGCAGTAGCTACACTTTCTTGCGCTTGTGCAAGTTGAGACTTCGCCTTTGCTACTCCTTCTTTTGCAGAGGCTAGACGTGCTTTTGCTTGTTCCACTCCTTGTAGAGCAGCATTTCTTTGCGCTAAATCAACATTATAAGTTGCTCTAGCTGTGTCAATTTGTTGACCAGGAATTGCACCTTGTCGATACAGGTCTTGGTAACGCTTGTAATCAACTTGCGCTCTTTGCAAATTGGCATCTGCCTGTGCTACCTGCGCTTGTGCTACGGGAATTCCCGCTTGGGCTTCTTGAACAGCCGCTTCAGCCGCTGGTATCCCAGATCGCGCTTCTTCCACCGCTGCTTGCGCTGTGGAAATACCGGCTATTGCAGCATTGATGTCGCCTTGCGCCTGAGATGTCTTAGCAGTTGTAGTTTGTGATGCTAAGGAAATGTTTGATTTTGCTGCATTCGCCTGACGTCTGGCACTTTGTAGTGCTGCTGCTGCTTGCTGTACTTTATTATCGTAGTCTCGGGGATCAAGCTTCACCAACAACTGTCCTTCTTGTACTTCCTGGTTATCATTGACCAGTACTTGGTTGACAGTTCCAGGAATCTTGCTGCTAACTTGGTGAACGTGTCCTGCAACTGTGGCATCGTCTGTTTCCTGGTGGGTAGAGCCGTATTGCCACCAGTGATAACCAAAACTACCTACCGCGATCGCACCGACACCTAATCCTGCCAAAATCAAACCTATCGGTTTCTTCCGCTTAGGCTTTTCCGGTGGTAATGGTTTGACTTCCTCTTTTGCTTGCTCTACCTGGGGATGTACTTCAGTTTCTGGTGTGACCAGTGGTGCTGTTGTCGCTGTTGAGTTTGCTACGGTATGAGCTTCCAGTGTTTCTAAATCAGTAATCAGTTCTGGATCTAAAACTGCAGTCTTGTTTCCGTTGTGTCTGTTTAAATGATTAGTAATTGTACGTTCCATAACTTTTCACTCCTCGGTAGATGATTTAGTCAATAGTCTTTTATTTAGGACACGTAATATTTTTTTAGAAAGACCCAATGTTTGCTTTGCTCAGCTAAAACATATCTTAAAGCATTCTTAACGAAACTTAATATAGTGGTAAGACTTACACTATATCCTGCTTTAAGAAAGATTAGTGATTGCTTGGTTCAGAATTTTACAAAAATGCTCGCGATCAGTGTAAGATACACCATGCATCGCTTCTTCACGAAGTTCCACTGCTATGGGTGGTAACACTGTTTCTAGTTCCTTACCTGCATCCGTCAGCCAAATACGCCAGATCCGGCGATCGCGGCAGTCTCGCTCTCGACGAATCAAGCCGCGTTCTTCCATGCGATCCAGCACACCAGTTAAAGTGCCTCCCACCTGTTGTAGTTTTTCCCCGATTGAGGAAGTAGGTAAACCGTCTTCTTCCCACAAACAACATAGTACTATCCAGTGAAAGGGGGTCAGTCCCAGAGGTTCCAATCGCTCAGTAAACTTGCGAGCAAGAAGTTGTGATAGTAGTTTGATTCGGTAGCCGACACTGTAGGGTGCTCGAACTTGCTGAAAAGGCTTCAAATCCTGAGAATTATTATATAAGGGAACCATTGTCAAAATTACTTCGTGTGCGTAATACTATTGTAGCACTATCCTAAGTCAAGTCAATATAATGAAATGTTTATGCCGCTCAGACCAAGTCAACGCACTAAGCTTGATGACACGGACGACAAGCTGTTTTACGAATATCCCCGCTTCGTCACTCACGTAGATGAAGGTTTTATTCAACAGATCATTCTTTTGTACCGCGAACGCCTCAAACCCCAGACCCGCATTTTTGATCTGATGAGCAGCTGGATATCTCATCTGCCAGAAGAGATAGAGTTTGACCATGTTGAGGGACACGGACTCAATGCCCTTGAACTAGAACGTAATCCTCGATTGAATCATTACTTTGTACAAGATCTCAATGAAAATCCCCAGTTTCCGCTGAAGGATCAAGATTTTGATGCCGTTCTCAACTGTGTCTCAGTGCAGTATTTACAATATCCAGAAGCTGTATTTTCTGAAATTCACCGCGTACTTAAACCTGGTGGCGTAGCAATTATCAGCTTTTCTAACCGAATGTTTTCTCAAAAAGCGATTCAAGCGTGGCGGGATGGCACGGAAAAGAGTAGAGTTGAATTAGTAAAAAGCTACTTCACTTCTGTGCCGGGATTTAACCGGATAGAAGTGATTAGTCGTCAGTCAACAGTTCCCAATTTCTTGCAATGGATAGGCGCAGCCGGCGGAGATCCATTCTATGCGGTGATAGCCTACCGCAGTTCAGTAAATGACTAATCGTTAATAGCTAATTGTTGATATAGGATTCCTATTTTATTTTTGAACCGTAGGGTGGGCACTGCCCGCCAAAAACCGGATATGGTGCGCAGTGCCCACCCTACTAAAAATTTTTCGCGCTCTTCCACACGGATTCCTATAGTTAAGATCTCAATTAGCAATCAGCAATTAGCCATGAAGTGTTGAGCAAAATCTAAATTTTGCGGGTTAACCATCAGAAAAAGCCTGATAATTGCCAAAAAGGTTAAGCATAAGGAGGAGCTAGACATGATTTTTAAGCGTGCCCATAGGATTTTAGCAACTTTGTTGTTATGCCTGTTACTCTTTACCACAGCCTGTGCGGCGAAGACTCCAGATCGTTTTACTAACGTACAACAGCAAAGCTCTCAGCAAAAAAGCGGTCAAGCGATCGCGAAGAACGCAACTCAGGGTAGTGAATTTAACAAGTTTTTCCCTCAGCCGCAGGCTGGCTTTGAACGCGTCTACACCCAAGAGAAAAAAGGCTTTTCGGAAGCGAAGTTGAAAAAAGCAGGCAAAGACGTCGCTGTGATTTCAATTTCTGATACACAAGGAATAAAAGGTACAGCTAACCCTGCAGAAAAATTCAAAAGTAGCACTAAGACAATAGCCGGATATCCAGCTGTTAGTCAGGGTAGTACCGGTACTGCTGTTTTAGTCGCCAATCGCTACCAAGTGAAAGTGCAATCCCGAGATCCGTTATTTACAGCGAGTGAGCGCGAAGCTTGGATTGAGAAATTTAACCTTGATGGTCTGTCTCGCCTGAAAGCGTGATTTGTTAGTGGTTAATTGTTAGTTGTTAGTTGTATTCAAAAGCAACCTATAACCGCTAACCACTAACCACTAACCACTAACCACTAACCACTAACTCATAACTCATAACTAATAAGGAGATTCTTGTGAGCAAACCAATTCAAGAGTTGGTTGATCAACTACCAACTAATAACTTGACTATTTCCGCGTTGCGATCGCTCGATTTCATCGCTCCTGGTGAGTGGCAAAATGTAGTGGGATTTGTCAATACCATTAAAACTGTGACTGGCGAAACTGACGAAGACCTCATTCAGCAAATTGGCGAACGAGCAATTTATCTATACAACGACCGTTCTCAAGGATACCAACGAGCCATGTGGCTCTATCAAACGGTCGATAGCACAGATAAAGCACTTGGTGCAGCGGTTTTGGCTAACAAAGTTGGTGAAAAAATTCCCCTTTTGGGTTTTTTAAATAAAGTGACTCCCAAAGCTGAGAAAGCACAAACCATTGATCTATGCTTGAAGTTAGTTGCTGAGTTAACAGCCTTCTGCCAAATTAACGGTATTCCTGGAGACAGCATTGGGGATTTTGTCGCTTCTTTAGGAGAATATAGCGGTGAGTCATTCATCCGTATGGCTGCCTTGGTTTGCTTTGATGGTTTGATCCCCTTAGGTTCGGGCTTTGCTGACAGAGCACTATCTTGGATTAGCCAGACAAGTCCACATGAATTAGAACAAAACTCGACCTTCCAAAATATTAAAGACGAAATTCCTGGTCAAGATTCTGGCAGCAAACTAAACTTTATCGGCGAAAGCTTCAACTCAGTTACAGGTTGGATGGGTAACCTCGTTGCCTCACATGATTTATCGCCACAAAAGGTTGCTGGCAACTTGCAAGGTTTTATTGATTTTGCAGGTGACAAGTTGGATTACCTCGGAGCGTTCCTAGATGTATCGACGAATTACTACGAACATACAGGTACGCAAACTTTAGCACGTCGCTTGATTGAGCGAGCTTCGGCTGAAATTTAGCTTTTTACACAAAAGGGAGCAGGGGTAATGGGGAACTCGGAGCCCCCACGGAGTGGGGATTAGGGGCATGGGGAGTAGGGTAAAGATCTCCCATACAGGAGTGAGGAAGAAATTTTTCCATGCCCAATGCCCCATGCCCCGTGCCCATTTTCATAATCTGTATCATTAGTAAATAAAATATACACGGATTGGTTAGATAATAGTCAGTCATTATTAACTGCACTAACTGGAGAAATTAATGGGTCACGCGAAAAAGGTTGTTTTAGCATATTCTGGCGGAGTAGATACTTCAGTGTGCATTCCCTACTTAAAGCATGAGTGGGGTGTGGAAGAGGTGATTACGCTAGCAGCAGATTTAGGTCAGGGAGATGAATTAGAGGCAGTTCGAGAAAAAGCTCTAAAATCGGGAGCAAATGAATCTTTGGTAGCAGATGTCAAACAGAGTTTTGTGAAAGATTACGCCTTTGGTGCTATTCAAGCAAACGCGCTCTACGAAAATCGCTATCCATTGGGAACTTCCCTTGCTCGTCCGCTCATTGCCAAGATATTAGTAGAAACTGCAGAAAAATACGGCGCTGATGCGATCGCCCACGGTTGCACTGGCAAGGGAAACGATCAAGTGCGCTTTGATATTGCTGTTGCAGCGCTTAACCCCAATCTCAAGATCCTTGCACCAGCAAGAGAATGGGGCATGAGCCGCGAGCAAACCATTGCCTACGGTGAACAGTTTGGTATTCCTTCACCAGTGAAAAAATCTTCTCCTTACAGCATTGACTGTAACTTGCTTGGTCGCAGTATTGAAGCAGGTATTCTGGAAGACCCCGCCACAGAACCGCCAGAAGAAATTTATCTGATGACTAAGGCTATTTCCAACACCCCCGACGAACCAGAGTACGTTGAAATCGGTTTCACTAGAGGTATTCCTACGACTCTCAACGGTGAACCTAAAAGCCCAGTTGATCTCATTGAACAGCTCAACCTCTCGGCTGGGAATCATGGCATCGGACGCATTGACATGATAGAAAACCGCGTGGTAGGCATCAAATCGCGGGAAATTTACGAAGCTCCAGCGATGTTAGTGTTAATTCAGGCACACCGAGATTTAGAAAGCCTGACGCTAACTTCAGATGTCACTCATTACAAGCGTGGTATTGAAGAAACTTACAGCCAAATTGTTTACAACGGTTTGTGGTACAGTCCACTCAAAGCTGCACTAGATGCCTTTATTCAAAAGACACAAGAGCGAGTGTCTGGAACTGTACGAGTAAAACTTTTCAAAGGCAACGCCTTCATTGTCGGGCGTAGTTCTGAAAATTCCCTCTACACTCCTGACTTAGCAACCTACGGCGCTGAAGATAAATTTAACCACAAAGCAGCTGAAGGCTTTATCTACATTTGGGGGCTACCTACTCGCATTTGGTCACAGCAAAGCAGAAAGTAGGAGTTGACTGTTGACTGTTCGGTTAACGGTTAACGGTTAACCGAACAGTCAACAGTCAACAGTCAACAGTCAACACTTTCTTTTTTCTTAACTTGCCGAGACTCCAACCATAAGGGTAGGACAATCACGGCAACAAGGATAAGTAACGAGGCGATCGCAAACTGACTGACCCAAGCAACCAATTGTTCTAAAGATACAATTCTGCCAGCAAAGAAAGCCAATGTCACCATCACGCTAGCCCAGGCGGCTGATCCTGCTAAATTGAATAAAAAGAATTGTCTGAAGGGCATTTCGGCTATGCCAGCTAGTGGCGAGGCAAAAATTCGTAGTAACGCAAAAAATCGTCCAAAAAATACAGCTTTTGCGGCATTTTTACTAAATTTGTCTTTAATCAAAATTAGGCGATTTTCTGAAATCCGAAAGAGGCTACTAATTCGCACTAGTAACGACCAGCCGCCAAGCCTACCAATCCAATAGCCGCAAGTGCCGCCAATTGCAGCACCTGCCATTGCATCAGCAAGAACTAACCAGTAACTCAATTCATGGCTACCGGCAAGAAAACCCCCTACTAGGGTAATTGTTTCACCGGGAAGAGGAATACCCAAATTTTCCATTAAAATTCCCAAAAAAATTGCCCAATAACCGTAATTATGGGCAAATCCCTGGATAGCTTCTATCGATAAAAACTCAAGAGACATCCAGCACCGCCTTCTTTACATTTCTTATTTTTTATCTTGGCTCGTTTTGAGGTGAAATGTCAATTAAAAGGGTGTAGGGGGTAGGGTGTAGGGTGTGGGGACCTCATCATTAAAATTAGGGGTTTCAAGCTTTGATGCCGTATTTCTAGTACTAAGTACTGCATTTCATAAATTCGTATCTCAATTAAGAGGCTTGAGGTTCGTAGTTGCGCTTTAGCGCAACTACGAACCTTAACCTTCTAAGATGCACATTTTCTAACCCTTATACAACAAGGCTTTCAGAAAGTGAAGAAAAATGTGCATCTTTCATATGTTGCTAGCGCCAAAACGGCGCTAGTCGGAGGCTCATATCTTGCACCTCTCCGAACAAACCCAGGCAACGTAGAAAGATGCGTGATAAGGCTACCTGATTTTTATGGGTTTTTATTGCTAAGTCAAGGGTTGTAGTTTAATACTGAGTAATTAAATTACATCAATTTTTCTTGGTGCAAGATGTGAGTTAACGCTATGAATTTGTGCAATTCTGTACTAAGTATAAAGAAGTGACATAATTCTATTCCTGAATACATAAATGCATTCTTCTTCTACCCTAAATGGGTGTGGTTGTTTTGTCTTCACCCCACACCCCGTTCTTTGTCAATTGTCAAGAGTCCGCAGTCCACAGTTTTTTTTAACTATTGACTATTGACCCGATATACGCTTGACATCAGCACCAGCGGAAAAACCTAGTTTCTAGGCTTCCAGGTACTCTTAAATGAATTGTATTAGCGTATACCTACTGAAATTCAGGCAAAAAATCTTCATGAAAAATTTATAAAAATATGGAATTTTTATAAAAATTTAGTAAAAGCTCTGGAGTATACAGAAATTATCAGACAGTTGTGCTTAATATTAAGAACAGATAAGACAAATTATACGGCATTAATACTGAAATCCTCTGTCTCAACCATATTGCTATAACTCCCCAGATATTTGGGTAAAACAATAGTTTTGGTTGGCAAAAGCAGTGTTTATGTTGGTTTTTTGCTTTTTTGTTGAAAGTTTCAACTACCCGGATAAGTTCATGACTCTCACAACAGAATGTCAAATGATTTTATTCAAACCCCAAGGAAGTATAGACTCTCGGGGTGGCATGGATTTGAGCGAGAAGATGGCTGGAGTCGTCCCCCAGCGTCACCAACTTTGGGTTATTAACCTAGCGGAGGTAGATTTCATGGATAGTTCTGGGCTTGTTTCCCTAGTGAAAGGGCTGAAAGCTGCGCGTCAAAGTGGTTGCCGTTTGGTTCTTTGCAATGTGCAATCTCATGTCCGGTTGATTTTGGAACTTACACAATTGGATTCAGTATTTGAAATTTTTCACACTTATGAAGACATTCTAACTGTAGTAGACGATAGCAGTATGCTGATATCAAGCTGATTTTCTAGTCAGTAGTACTCATAATAGTTAGGTCAATCAATGGCTTGGCAGCTAGACAATATCAATGGCAGGTGCTAGATGCTGACGTAACCTCGGAATATCGTGGCAAAGCTGGAAAATCTCCTGATGAGGGAATACCAAAGTTCCGGGCAATGAAAGCGTTAAAGGGCAAAAATAATTTCTTCCAAAAACCCGGTTTCTTGAATTTTTGATGTCGCCTGAGTTTTAGCACTTAAGTAAAAACCAGGTTTTTTAAATTTCAAGCGATCGCCAACAACGACTTCTAATGAATGTTGCTCAAGCACATATCTTTTGCACTCCCCTCTAAGGTTGCCAACGTAGCCTTGAGAGTGGGAGATAACTGAAGTGCTTGCCCACTCGGTTCAACCACGATTAATACGATTAAATCTCTAGGCATTTGGCATAGCGGAGATATTGTTTTGAGAAGATGCTGCACGCGGAAAATTCGGTAAATCGATGCCACTATGACTAGCATGACGGCTTCTCAATGCTAAGCGATAGCTCACACTTTGCAACTCAGCTTGAAGTTGTCGGTTTTCCCTTTGTAGCAGAGCAACTTTTTCTCGCACGGGAGCCATGCGCTCCTCAAACTTACGACGATAAATCTGAGGTAACTCCTGGACTACTTGCTCGAGCATCCGACTGCGATCAGTTAGTTCTTGCACTGACTGTCGTAATTGGTAAATCTCTGTGTCACGTGCTGTAATTTGCTCTTGATAGAAAGTTACCTGCTGCTCAATAGCTTGCAGCTGTTCTTGCAAAGCATGTAGCTGAGTTAGATGACGCTCAGAAACTTCTGGCTGAGGCAGAAAGTTAGTATTGCCTTTAACCAGTCGGAATAGTTCTTGAGACAGCTGCTGCACTAATTGATCGCGAAGCTGCAACTCTTGACGCAACTTCGATACTTCTGTAGAGAGAGCTTGGATAGAGGAGGTGTCAGGTTGGCTCACAGTGGCTTTCAGCTCCCATTAAGAATCTTTTCCACTATATCGGTATAACTACGGTTGTCCTGCTTTTGGCAAGTATTTACAAGTAATAGCTAATTTAACATTCTTAGAGAAATTAGAATAAGGAAAAAGGTATTTTTTTTTACTTTTGTCAGAAATTAAATATTTTTAGTGGTTAGTAGTCGGTTGTTACTGCTAACTACTAACCACTAACCACTAAGCTGCTTCCTCGACCGGTTCTGGCTGTGGAACTGCTTGCTTAAGAGTCAGATAACGAATCACTTCTTCACTCAAACGCATAGCACGTTCTAAGGGAGCGATCGCATTTCCAGGACCAGTGTAGTTCATCTGGATATAGATACCATCACGGTGTCTATTGATTTCATAAGCTAGACGACGCTTACCACGATTCTGAATTTGGATATTGTCAGATCCTTGTTCCCGGAGCAAGTTCTCGTATTTAGCAACGGCTTGCTCTACCTGTTCGTCTGTCAGGTCAGGACGTAGGATGTACATTGTTTCGTAAACTATCTGCATGGTTTAGTGTCTCCTTATGGACAATATGGCTGCTGATATTAATTTATACATAAATCCTGATTCAGGATACTAGTACCAATTAACATTTCAAGCAACAAGGAATTATGATCTTACAACGTTTTATTATAATTCGTGGTTTTGGTCTGCAGTAGTGTGGGCTTTTATCAAGAAGATTAAAGAAGGCAGAAGGCAGGAGGCAGGAGGCAGAAGGCAGAAGGAAGAATTCACGCATGGGATTTAGACCCAAGAGTGAATTCGGGCCACTCAATATTCTATTGGTCGGGGACTCAGACCCTTGCTCCCTCTGGTCGCTAGAGATGGTTCGGGCAACCCTTGAAGGAATAAGTTCCTTCAAGGGTTTCCTCCTGCCTTCTGCCTTCTTTAATGAGGGGTCAGACCCATCACGAATTGACCAACAGCATCATTTATTTATGGGGATACATAGCAGCATAGCTGCCTTCGTACTTCTGCCTTCTTAAGGCACTCGCTTACACCACTAAGAATGATTTTTTTTCAATCCCTACACCCCACACCCTACCCCCTACACCCTTTTTTGTGTAAGATTAGGCGGTTCTAACAAACAAAAGCTATTTTTTGGTAAAACTCTTAGGGCTGGTTCCATCGGCTTTTTTCAAAGTGGGGATTGTAATAGTTTGTGGCTTCTTGCGACAAATGGGATTGAGGTTCATAATCTTGCGATACGTTCATTACTAAAAATAGGTTGCAGACCGGAGGATTTTCATTAAAGTTATGGCACAGCGCTATGTAAGAGTTCAAAATCAAGCAGGACAAGTCTACTACGGCTTACTACAACTATCATTTAAAGTGCAGGTGCTGGATGCACCACCTTGGTTAGGTGGGCAACCTACTGATGTGAGTTTGGAACCTGACAGTTACAGAATCCTGGCTCCCTGTTCTCCCTCAAAAATTGTAGCGGTAGGCAAGAATTATGTAGACCATGCAGCAGAAATGGGCACTGAAGTCCCTAAGGAACCACTCATTTTTCTAAAGCCGCCCACGTCTATCATCGCCTGTACTGAAGAAATTCAGTATCCGTCGGTGTCCCAGCGCGTAGATTACGAAGGAGAGTTGGCTCTGGTGATTGGCGATCGCACTGTTCATTGCACACCAGAGGAAGCCCAAACGAAAATTTGGGGTTATACCATTGCCAACGATGTGACAGCACGAGATTTACAGCAACGGGATGGTCAATGGACAAGAGCCAAAGGTTTTGATACCTTCTGCCCCCTCGGACCGTGGATTGTCCGAGAATTAAGTCCAGGAGCAAGATTGCAAACTTTCATAAATGAGTTTGCAGATCCTGTACAATCTGCTGGAGTCGATCAAATGGTGTTTCCCCCAGATTTTCTCGTATCCTACATTAGTAGGATAATGACACTGCTACCTGGAGATGTGATACTGACAGGTACACCCTCCGGTGTAGGACCATTGCAGCCAGGCGATCTCGTCCGTGTAGAGATTGAAGGCATTGGTCGCTTGGAAAACACCGTAGCAGTTCGTTAACAACTAGCGCACTTGCATATATACTGCATCAGAAAGAGTCGGAATTTCTGCGTAACGCCCCATCAGGGTCTGGATAGTGGAATAGATGACTGCTATCATTATGCCCAGGAAAATCGTTGTGGATAGAGTTTGCATTGCAAACGCTAAACCAGGAAGTGCCACAATCCGCAAAATTATCCCGCACAAATAGGCAACAATGTCTAGAAGCAACGCTTGCATTGTGTTGAAACGAATAAAGCGAGGGATTTTTTCGTTTCTGACAACCCCAATAAACAAAGCAAAGAAAACAATCAGTGGGCCGAATGATCCTAATGCGCCGTAAATTAGCAATACGGGTTGAAGCGGCAAAAATAGCACGAGGAGTGCTGGGAATTGTCTAAACAAAGTCATGCCAAATTCAAGCGCACTAATTAGAGGTAGCAAATAAGGTAAGCAAGCAAAGATTCTGTCTCGAACTGTAGTAGACCCGCGCCAAGTCATTTTGCGTCTCCTGTTGTTAAACTTTAGTAGCCACTTGACCCTAGAATAACGCAGTTACCGAAGAAGAATACAGGAGTCAGGAGTCCTGACTCCTGACTCCTAAATCCTTTTCATTCAATGTTGGCTATACGGAAACCCATCAGACACTCGTACTGGTCTGGTTGCTGGGGATTGAGTTTGCTAATAGCTTGACCGCAGCAGAGTTGACCTTGACGCCAGCGTGGTTGACCGCTGCCGTCGGCGAGTAAACAAGAATGACAAACCTGCTTAGGGGTAAGGATTTGGTCTTCCATCACAATTACTAGCATCCCATACCTCCTCTGAAAGTCTTAAAAATCGTTCATCAGTTGTGAGTCTTGAGCAATCTCTCCCCTAAGTAGTTTCCACTTCTTCCTTGGTACTCAGTACTTTCATTGCAAAATCAACTGTTTGCGCGGAAGCCTTTGGGCTTTTGCCCAAATCGAGCACACAACGGGAACGGGTGTTTAACAAGCTACAAGAAATCTTTCAAGTGCATTGCTGACTACACTCAGCACTTAGAACTGAAGTGTGTCAATCGCATTGCCCAACTACTAAATTCATTGTAAGTTGGATATTTAATTTTGTAGTCAAAAGCAATACTTATTGTAGTTAAAAGTAACACTCTTACACCTCCCCCAGTAAATCTAACGGTATAGTATAGTAATCCTATTTGAGATTTGGACAAGGAAGACAAGGGAGACGGGTGCATCCCAATGAGCGTAAATTCGTAGTGTGAGCCGGAAAGCTCGCTTTTAGTCCACGTGAGCTTTCCGGCTCACACTACTGAGCGTTTTTTTGCAAAACTGGGATGCACCCAGGGAGACAAGGGAAACAAGGGGGAGGTGTTTGTAACTCCTGCATGGATTGCTATAGCAGTATTGATAAACTTAATTAGTCAGTAGTTAGTAGTTAGTTGAACAACTAACCCCTAACTACTAACAGTTGTGTAAATTTCAATAAGGATAGTTGAAGTGACTTTGACTAACTCAGATTTTCTGGCGTCTTCTGATCCTGTCGTTGCGGAGTTAATTAATCAAGAACTACAACGCGAACGCGACCACTTGGAGTTGATTGCGAGTGAAAACTTTACCTCAGCTGCTGTACTGGCCGCCCAGGGTTCAGTACTGACAAATAAATATGCTGAGGGATTGCCTGGTAAGCGTTACTATGGCGGCTGTGAGTTCATAGACAAAATTGAGCAACTGGCGATCGACCGTGCTAAACAACTTTTTGGTGCTGCCCATGCCAATGTGCAACCCCATGCCGGCGCACAGGCAAATTTCGCAGTGTTTCTGACGCTGCTGGAACCAGGTGACAAATTCATGGGGATGGATTTGTCTCATGGGGGACATCTTACCCATGGTTCGCCTGTCAACGTATCTGGTAAGTGGTTCCAGGCTTGTCATTATGGCGTCAGTCGGGAAACCGAACAATTGGATTACGACCAAATTCGGGAGCAGGCGCTGAGGGAGCGTCCTAAGCTACTGATTTGCGGTTATTCGGCTTATCCTCGTGTGATTGATTTTGAAAAGTTTCGCAGCATAGCCGATGAAATCGGCGCATACTTACTGGCAGATATTGCCCACACTGCTGGTTTGGTTGCTACCGGTCTTCATCCCAACCCCATTCCCTACTGTGATGTAGTGACGACAACTACGCATAAAACTCTACGTGGTCCTAGGGGTGGTTTAATTTTGACTCGTGATGCGGAGCTAGGAAAGAAGCTGGATAAATCTGTTTTTCCCGGTTCTCAAGGCGGACCGCTAGAACATGCGATCGCTGGTAAAGCGGTGGCTTTTGGAGAAGCCCTCAAGCCAGAGTTCAAAACATACTCTGCCCAAGTCATTGAAAACGCCCGCGCCTTGGCTACCCAACTGCAAAATAGAGAATTCAAGCTAGTATCAAATGGCACAGACAATCATTTAATGCTGGTGGATTTACGCTCTATTGGTCTAACGGGTAAGCAGGCAGACCAGTTAGTCAGTGGTGTAAATATTACCGCTAACAAAAATACAGTTCCCTTCGACCCAGAGTCACCATTTGTTACGAGTGGTCTAAGGTTGGGTTCCCCAGCAATGACAACACGTGGCATGGGAATTGCGGAATTTACGGAGATTGGCAATATTATTGGCGATCGCCTGTTACATCCAGAGTCAGAGACAGTTGCCGCAGATTGTCAGCGACGGGTAGCCACGCTATGTAAGCGCTTCCCCTTGTACCCTCACCTTGTGATTCCTGTACCAGCCCTTGCTTGAAATAGGAGTTAGGAGTTAATAACTCTGAAGAAACACGGGTGTGGGGTGTGGGGTGTGGGGTGTGGGGGAGCAGGGAGGATTTAGGGAGGTGTTTCTTTCATTCATAGCGGGTGGTGTGCCGCCCGTGGGGCGCTCCTAACTTAGAGTAGGTCGGCACGAATAAATCATCATTGGTTCGTAGTTGCACTGCCCTTGCGGGAAGCCACTTTGTGGCTACAGCGCGAAGACAGCTTAACTACGAACCTTTTGAGTCATTTTACAAAAATTTACATAATTTGTACTATTCTTGCCCACCTACTTATTTAAAATTGCATCCCGATCAGTGACTGAAATATAGTAGATATAGGTAGAAAGAAACATCCATCGGCACATTTTTATCTGACAACATACTGATTAAAGATACAGATGCCTGCTTTGATTTATCATGCAATGGCCTTCCTGATCGCTGCTGTAGTCGTTCTCTGGACTACGCCTGATGTGAGAAATATTGGCATCAAAAGTGGACGAGTAGATAAACCTGGTGATCGAAAAGTCCATCAACGTCCGATGGTGCGCCTGGGAGGAGTTTCCATCTTCACGGGTACTGTAATCTCCCTATTAATTGTTTGGTGGTTAGGCGGATTTGGAGTTCTAACACCTGAAAAAGAATGGCAAATCTGGGGAGTCACCTTAGGCGGTGTTGGCTTTTTTCTCATTGGCTTAGCAGACGATTTATTAAACCTATCTCCATTTACCCGCCTATTGATGCAAGTTATTGTAGCAACAGGTGCATGGAAAGCGGGCGTAAGTATAGATTTTCTGACCGTTCCTACAGTCGGGATGGTTGACCTAAACTGGCTGAGTTTGCCGATCACAGTCATTTGGCTGGTAGGGATGGTAAATGCGATTAACTGGATTGACGGTTTAGACGGCTTAGCTGCTGGGGTGTCGGGAATTGCGGCTATAGTGATGCTAGTTGTGGCGCTGTTTATGAAGCAACCTGCAGCTGCCTTGATTGCAGCAGCGCTTGCTGGTGCGGCACTAGGGTTTCTCCGCTATAATTTTAATCCCGCCCAAATTTTTATGGGAGATGGTGGAGCTTATTTTATGGGCTTCACCTTAGCAGCAGTTGGCGTTATTGGGCTTGTGAAGATTCCAGCTGTCACTGCGGTATTATTGCCTTATATCATTTTGGCAGTACCAATTGTCGATATGTCAGCAGTGATTGTGGCACGACTCCGCCGTGGCAAATCGCCTTTTACAGCGGATAAAAGCCACTTGCACCACAGGCTGCTACGCGCTGGTTTGTCTCAAAGATTAGCTGTTTTATTCATTTACTCTTTGACCTTGTGGGTTGGGAGTTTGGCATTGGCTATTGCTGGTATACCTAGCGGTATTGCTTACGCCTGTGGGACTACCTCACTACTCAGCTACATTAGTTGGCGAGTTTGGAAACACTCTCGGCAATCTTAATTAGGGAGTGGGGAGTGGGAAGTAGGGAGTAGGGGGGCAAGGAACGGTTAAAAGTAGGTAGTAGGGAACTTTCTCCCTATTCCCCGTTGCCCCTAATCATGCTTTGGGGGCCCCTTTGTTCCCCACACCCCACACCCCACACCCCACACCCCATTCCCAACTCCCCATTCCCCATTTCCAAAATGAGTGCAGAAATTATTTGTGTTGGTACTGAACTGTTATTGGGAGATATCCTCAATGGTAATGCCCAATTTTTGGCACAGCAGTTAGCCCAATTGGGTATTCCTCACTATTATCAAACTGTGGTAGGAGATAACCCAGGAAGGTTAAAGCAGGTTATAGAAATTGCCAGTGAAAGAGCGCAAATTCTCATTTTTACTGGAGGTCTTGGTCCGACACCGGATGATCTCACATGTGAAACCATTGCTGACTTTTTTGGTGTCCCTTTAGTAGAACGTCCAGAGGTGATCGAGGATATCACCCAGAAATATGCCCTGCGCGGTCGGGTCATGACTCCTAGTAACCGCAAGCAAGCTTTAATACCTCAAGGTTCCGAAATTTTACCCAACTCTACAGGAACAGCACCTGGTATTATCTGGCAACCTCGCCCAGGGTTAACGATTTTCACTTTTCCTGGGGTGCCAAGTGAAATGCATCTGATGTGGCAGGAAACAGCTGTACCCTATCTAAAAAGTCAAGGCTGGGGTAAAGAAATTATTTACAGTCGGATGTTGAAGTTTTGGGGGATTGCAGAATCTGCTTTGGCGGAGAAGGTCGCTTCCTATCTCAACTTACCCAATCCGACGGTGGCACCTTATGCCAGTAAGGGGGAAGTAAAATTACGAGTTTCTGCTAAAGCTAATTCTGAAGCACAAGCAGAGGAATTGATTGCGCCTATAGAGAAACAACTGAGAGAAATTGCTGGATTAGATTATTACGGTGCCGATGATGACACCCTAGCGACAGTGGTAGGTCAGTTGTTGCGGACGTCAGGGGAAACACTGTCGGTAGCTGAGTCCTGTACAGGTGGCGGACTAGGGCAGATGTTGACGGAGGTTTCTGGGAGTTCAGATTACTTCTGGGGTGGGGTTATTTCCTATGACAACTGTGTAAAAGTTGGGCTGCTAGGGGTGAACCCAGAAGATTTGGCAAAGTTTGGTGCAGTCAGTGCTATTGTGGCAGAACAAATGGCAGTTGGGGTGAAAACGCGCCTAGGAACCACTTGGGCATTGAGTATCACTGGCATCGCTGGACCTACGGGTGGTACGGAGACGAAGCCAGTAGGTTTAGTCTACATTGGATTGGCTGGACCAAATGGGGAAGTGGAAAGTTTGGAGTATCGCTTTGGTACAGGGCGGAGTCGGTTTTTAGTTCGTCACTTGAGTTCGAGTAACGCTTTGGATCATCTGCGGCGGAAGTTGTTGAGTCGGGTGCGTTAAGGCAGGGGAGGCCAGATCACATCTTGCACCGCGCACCTCACCCGCCTGCGGTTCAAATCGCAGGCTAATAGCCCAAGTCCTCTGAAGAGGACTGGAAAAGAATACGGCGATCGCATTGACACAATGAATTCAAAGGAGAGCGATCACAGTGTCGTAAAGAGGCGGGGTTAGATACAGAGGAGATGAGTGTTTTCTCGTTGAATCCCAATTCTCGTGTGTTCTTCTCTCCTTACAAATCAATGCTTCCTTCGGCGATTTCACTCTCTAAACTCGCCTTTTTAACTCTGTTATCCTTGCTGTAGCATTTGAGACACTTAATCATGAAAGGGTTATGATATATGTGTTGTGCATTCACAAAGAGGACTCTTGTTTAACTCCTATGGCAAAAGATCGATTTCATGATGTTGTCAGAACTGCCTTAGAAAAAGAAGGCTGGAAGATTACGGCTGACCCTTATGAAATTAATCTGGACGATGTAGATTTTGAGATTGATTTGGCAGCAGAGCAACTCTTGGCGGCAGAACGAGAGGAGCGAAAAATCGCGGTGGAGGTTAAAAGTTTTATTAGTCCATCCAATGTTTCAGAATTTCATACCGCTTTGGGACAGTTTCTTAACTATCGGGATGCGCTAGACAAGATTGAACCGGAACGCCTGCTTTATCTGGCGGTTCGCGTGCCAATTTATGAAAGTTTTTTTCAACGACGTTTCATTGCATCGGCTGTTGAACGATATCAATTGCGATTGGTAACTTACGATGTGCAACAGGAGGTTATTTATCGATGGCTGTAGAGCAATATCGGCAGTATATCCGACATCTTCTTTCAGAACGACGAGAACGGGCTTCGATGCAGCGAAATGCCGCCCAAGAGTACGAGGTGCAGACGATTTTCGATGACCAGCAGGATCACTACCAACTACTTTATGTCGGCTGGCGTGGAAATAAACGTGATTTTGGCTGTATTCTGCATCTTGATATCAAGGGTGGGAAAATCTGGATTCAACATGATGGCACGGAAGAGGGAATTGCCAATCGGTTAGTTTCTATGGGAGTGCCCAAGCAAGATATTATACTGGCGTTTCATGAGCCTTATGTACGCCAATTTACTGAGTTTGGCACGAGCGAGGCATCATAACACTTGATCAGTCAGTGCCATCTCTTCAAAAAGAACGGCTGAACGAATAAGTTGCTTAGGCGTTGCATAAATGAAAGGATCTCGGTTTAGAGAGCCTTTGGGAATCACCTGGGCGAGGTTGACAAGAACCCATTTATTGTGTTGTTCGACAAAATGGGAGCAATCGGGCTTTTGGGTATAATGAGGTGAGGTAGATACCCTTGAAACATATTAGAGGATATATACGAGAGCGATCGCCGCTGTTGTCGGTTGGGTTGACGTGCATGAATTTAATTTTGTCCGACTACTTATGAACTACCGAGATTACATCACGGTTGAACCAAATAAACGCAGTGGCAAGCCTTGCGTGCGCGGTTTGCGTATAACGGTTTATGAAGTGCTTGAGTACCTAGCTTCTGATATGACAGAAGCAGAGATACTTGAAGACTTTCCCGATTTAACGCGGGAAGATTTTAAAGCCTGCATCGCATATGCGGCTGACCGGGAGCGTCGGTTTATGACTGTGCCAATATCCATAGAAATTAAGTAGAAGTAGGGTTGAACAACCCCATCTTAAGAAGATGGGGATTCTATTTTAACC